>Ga0123355_10003373_pt1 | contig 22878 bp, 22 predicted proteins | sample TergutEmb28metaG_3_FD_89872 | JGI IMG/M metagenome (GOLD analysis project Ga0123355, IMG submission 89872) | Embiratermes neotenicus P1 segment gut microbial communities from Petit-Saut dam, French Guiana - Emb289 P1 | ecosystem: Host-associated > Arthropoda: Insects > Digestive system > Gut ... | reverse complement strand
TATATAGTATTTGTAATTTGCATGATTGGAGTTTCTCCTTGTGGTGCTGCTTTAGATTCAAGATTGTAGGTGACTAGAATTTTTATTTATAACGTGTTCATATCTGCAGAATGGCATATATGATGAATATACATCTGTCTTGATTTGATAACATAGCTTTAAGTACTGTGTACGTGAGATGAGGCAAAGTCTTGTCAACAGTGATGGTAATTCACAGATAATCTCTTTTGTGGTTTGTTTAGTAATGATGTTAGTTCCTAGATCATAGGAGATTTGTGTCAGGTGAATAAATATGATCATGGGGCCTGGGTAGAATAATTAACAAGGAAAAACCGAAAAGCTTAGATAAAACCTGCTTCAGTGCCATTTTCCCCATTACAAATCACACATGGATGGGCTTGTGGGATTTATGGTGGGTGAAATGACACTGGAACAGGTTTTTATCCAAGTACTTTGGTTGTACACTTTCATTCATCACTCCACCAGTGCTCCGTATTTGTATTTCTTTTAGCTACAGATATCATTGCTAAATAAGCAATACAAACACAAAGTAGGTTGTGTGATTATTGATTGTAGATACTGAGGTAAACCCTAAATAAGCCATAGGGAAAGAAAATGGACTATATGAGAATCAGCTTCACTGCTGAGAAGATATTATCTCACAAGATACTATATTCTGTGTCCTCAGATCATGAAAGAATGTTAATGCGTTTTATGTATTCTCTATTTATGTGTTTGTGGTTGCTACGAAATCAAGGCATGGTATTGCGTTTTGATGAACACATTAATTATAAAATTTTGATTTTTAAAACATAACCTTATTTCCTCACAAAAACTGTTCAACTGTATTTAGTATTTTGAAGGAGAACAGCCCATTGTACAAAATATTAACTAAAGAAGAAAATTTCAGTTTCAAACATTTCTTGTTTCTGTATTACAAAAATTTGGCATCAGACAGTGACATATATTTGTAATATGGAAAAGAATCTCTGTCAAACTGAATTTTATTCTTCATACTTTCTCTTAGTCTTCGAAATTTGATTCATGAAAATGATTCATCCACCCAGCATTTCTGTTTCCTTGATTGTGATTCCCATGGCAATGAATATGAAGATTGTGTTCTTCGAGGTGGGACATCGTGTAAATTGGTGGATAGGTTCCTCTGAAGTGTTTGTATGCATTTACCAAACTGCATAATGTCACATCCCAGTAGTATGTCTTCTTAACCTATATCATGCTGTCATCAGCTTTGTAGTCCAAGGATTCAGCCATGGACAGTTCCATTTTCTGCCTAAATTATTTTATTTTAATCAGGTTAGGGTAATAATTGTGTGAGATTTAAACAGCTCAGTGGGTATATTTTAAATTAGGATAAATGTTTAGATTTTTACAATAATACTCAGCCAAGTAATATAGCCTAGCAAGTAGTGTGTATGTGGCAGCAGCTTTAAAAGTTGGCACAATTTGTGTTAGCCCTTTTCTGCATCATAGAAAGTTTGGTACTATGGGGTTTTCAATTAATTTTACTAGTATTCTGTTTATTGGACACGCTAACAACAGGGACTGAATGAAACTTTCAGCTGTTCACCCAATTGAGGCTCCACGTGATCCTTGCAATCCATCACCATGTGGTGCAAATGCTGTGTGCAAGGAACGTAATGGTGCTGGGTCATGCACCTGTCTTCCTGAATACACGGGTGATCCTTATGCAGGCTGTCGCCCTGAGTGTGTTCTCAACACAGACTGTGATAGAGCAAAGGCATGTGTACGAAACAAATGTGTGGACCCATGCCCAGGCACTTGTGGTCTCAATGCAGAGTGTCGTGTGGTGAATCATGCTCCTTCGTGCAGCTGTCTGCCTGGCTATACTGGCAACCCTCTCAGTTCTTGCCATCTTCCTCCACCTAGTAAGAAAATACTAAACACTACTTATATCTCTTGAAAGTGGAAATTTGTCTTTCTTTCAAGGTAGTAATCTCAATTGTTTGATACAATAATGACAGTGGAAGATGAGAGATGTTAGATAATTTGAATGTGATAGAGATATTACTGTCAATAAATTATATATTGATGCGGATAAATATATATGTGGAAATGGACAGGTTGTCTTATAAAACCCAGTGTTTGATACAAGACATACTGATATATAGAGTTCTGTCTGAAATGAAGTGTTTCTATTCATGTATATTACTTGTGTGTCACATATTCAAATCAAATATTTTAGTTACTGTGACTCACAAATTACTTAGCTTTGAATGAACAGTTATGTACATCTTAACATCATCTGTGCTTATTTTTGCACATTCAGTATTTCAGATAATCAATGCTGAGGTAACTTCATATGGAAGTTTTTTTCATTGAACTGATGGAAATTAAGTCTCATCCACTTCAAGATTATTACACTATTAATGTGAATTATGTCAGTACCACTAGTAGTCACCATAACTAAGTAGAAGATGTGTGGCTATGTGGAAATCAAATAATGGAGGTTCTACCATACTCTTTATTTCATGAAACCTGTACTTATTTTATTTTCAATTCATGGAAAAGTGACTTACTTGGAATTATCTTCTCTTTTCATTATATGTGTAGTTTTTTATGCATGTACCATTTTCTTTGCATGCCTTCAGCTCCAACAGAACAGCCTGTTGTGGATCCCTGCAAGCCTTCTCCATGTGGGCCATTCAGCCAATGCCGTGTGGTGAATGGTCACGCAGTTTGCTCATGTCAGGCTAATTATGTAGGAACACCTCCAAGTTGCAAACCTGAATGTGTTGTGAGCACAGAATGCCCTCAAGACAAAGCATGTGTCAACCAGAAGTGTGTGGACCCTTGTCCTGGCACTTGTGGCATCAGTGCTCGCTGTCAAGTTGTGAATCACAACCCAATATGTAGTTGTAACCCTGGCTTCACTGGTGATCCCTTTACAAGATGTCTGAAGGAAGAAAGTAAGCACTAACCTTTTTCTTTCACACTTCAAGTATGATATATGGACCATTATACAGTTTTCTTTCATACAGTTTTAATATATGACACCTTATGTCACTGTCATCAAGGACTGAAATTTTCCTAATTGCATAGATACTAGAATCCCAGACTTCCTTATTTTTTAGTCTATTTTCAAGTAACATTATCTGAAAGTTGAAATCTTACATGATACTGTTGTGATACATATTGCAAATAATATGTCCCAAACTTGAAAATCATTTCAAAATTTGGTTTCGTATTATTGCTTGTATGGATGCATGTTATGTATGTACAGGAATTGATTATTTTTATTTTATTTTTCTGTACTTTCTTTTATTCCTTTTTGATGCACTGCTTGCGTTTTGTACAGATTAAAGTTTTTTTGTTCCATAGTGAGTGACTTTCAGGTAACACAACTTTATAACACTGTGTATTTATCAGTCTTAACCAAAGTACTTCGAATGAGCATTTCAGTTCAACAAGAAAACTGTTAACTGTGCTTTGAGGATTATCTACAGGTCATTGTTTTTTCCCTGATATAATAACTCATATTATTTGACTTATATGCAATGAGTTGACTGTTTACGTTTCCTTCATTTAATAATTCGGAATATTGCAATATATACTGAGTGAGGTTTTGTGTTTGCATGAAATTAAGTCTTTAAATATCTAAGTTCTCAGTTATCTTAAAAACTGTACATACTTGTCCTTGAAATATTTCATTTCTCTTATTCCAATACTGACTGGTGGAAGGTTTCTTTTTGGCATGTGGTTCCTCTTTTTTTAGAACCACCTGTTCAGCAGCTACCAAGTGGAAATCCTTGTGTGCCTTCACCTTGTGGGCCCAACTCTCAGTGTCGTGCTCTTGGGAATACTCCAGCATGCTCTTGTTTGCCAAATTTTTTGGGGCGAGCACCCAACTGTCGACCAGAGTGTACTATCAGTGCCGAGTGCCCAGGCAACTTAGCGTGTCAGAATGAGCGTTGTAGAGATCCCTGTCCTGGGTCATGTGGCTCCCACGCAACTTGTGTTGTTGTTAAACATGCCCCAATGTGTTACTGTGAGACGGGATACACTGGTGATCCATTCACAGGATGCTCACAAATTCAACAAAGTAAGCAGTCTCCTTTGGTCTGGTCATTTAAAATTAAGAGTGTAGCAATGTGAATTAGATAATATGATGTTATAAAACTGAACACACTCTTCTACTTCTGTCACACATAAAAGACTCAGACATACATACATATATACATATATATATATATATATATATATATATATATATATTCTGACCAGGTTGTGTTGTATGAAGATGGAAACAAGATTGATAGCTCGTATGTTTACTTATTGGTGTGAAAGCATTAGACATTTAAGTTTTGCTAGTCAGAAAATAGGCTGTGGCTGGACAACTGAGGAATAAGGGTTTGATTCTCAGAGGGGTTAAGGGACTTTTTTCTTATCCAAAGTGTCCAGACCAGCTCTGATGCCCACCCTGCTTCCTGTCAAGTGGGCAAAAGGGGCTGTTTCCTTGGCAGTAAAGTGGCCACAGCATGAAGTTACAACTTGCCCCCACCTAGTTCCAGCATTAGAATGCATGATGCTATACTTCCAAGGGGGACTTTTAAGTTCTGTTATTTCTCAAGTCATATTTCTGTATCTTATAACTCAAAATTTTATTGTACTTTTAGTGATACAATGTATGTAATAATAATTTTTAGCACTACTGTAAACATAATACGTGTAACATATGGCAGTATCACCAATTTAATCTTTCCAGCTCCTACTCCAACTGAAGGACCTAGAAACCCTTGCAATCCATCACCATGTGGTGCCAATGCAGTATGCAAAGAGCGTAATGGTGCTGGCTCTTGTGTATGCCTGCCGGAATATTTTGGAGACCCATATACTGGTTGTAGGCCAGAATGTGTTATTAATTCCGACTGTGATCGCAGCAAAGCATGTTTGAACAACAAGTGTGTGGATCCTTGTCCTGGGACATGTGGCCTGAATGCTCAATGTCGTGTGGTGAATCATGCTCCATCCTGCACGTGTACAGTGGGCTACACAGGAGATCCTCTGTCTGCCTGTGTGCTCATTCAGCCCAGTAAGATAATTCTTCTTCTCTCTATGCACCTTGACATAATATGAGAAATTGCAAGATGATTGTAGTTGTTTAGGTCTCTAGAGTTACAGAAAGACGTGTTTCCTAAGAGGATATTTTAATTATAAATGTCCTTTAGCTTCAGACTTTCTTCCTTAAAATTACATCCAGATTAAGGAGTGAATATTTGAAAAGCACCCATATTTGTGGATGAATATACGAGCCTGAAAGGAAATTATCAAATGTTTTCTGTTTTGCTAATGGTGGAAGTAAAACTAATACTGCTGTAATACGTATGACTTGGATGTATACCTCTTTTTATCATTTGCTGTTAACAGGCTGACAAAAGAAAAATCATCTTCAGTTGTCATATTTTTGTGTTAGAAAGTACACATTTTTCATTTCTTATTCCTGTGCTGTCACTTCATTCTTCGCTAAATTTCTCCAACAACAGCAAGTTCTAAATTTTTTTATTAAAGAATATTGTGAATTCTGGCTGATGTAGTGTTATACACGTGCTATGTTTATGGATTTTTCTTCTTAATTGCATAATACTCAGGAAGTTCACTTGCATGGGAGTTTGAAATGTATTTATTGTAATAATTTATAATTTGCTCTTTATTTTCTCTACTATTACAGTTACTGGGATTTTTATGCCTGCAATGTCTGTTAATCCTCATCTTTTAAATGTGGCATGTATGCTATTTTCTCTTTGTTTCTTGCCTTCATTTAGTTGTTGCTGAACCTCCTCAAAATCCATGTGATCCATCTCCATGTGGACCCAACAGTCAGTGTCGGTTGGTGAATCAACATGCTGTGTGTTCCTGCTCTCCTGGTTTTATTGGCAATCCACCGTCATGTAGACCAGAGTGTGTTGTTAGTTCTGAGTGCCCTCAGAATCGAGCATGTATCAACCAGAAATGTTTGGATCCATGTCCAGGCACATGTGGTCTTAATGCTCGCTGTCAAGTTGTGAATCACAATCCAATATGTAGCTGTGCTGCTGGCTTTACTGGTGACCCTTTTGCAAGATGTCTGAAACAAGAAAGTAAGCTTTCTATTTCTTACTGTCATCCTTATTTCTTACTGTCATTCTCATCTTCGTTTTCTGTCGTTTACTTCTAAAGAGTAGTTCCTTTTAGATGTTTTCTGTATTCGGTTGTGGATTCTGCTAAATTATGGCACTGGAGATCACTTTTAGACCTCTAGCTGAAGCACTGGTTTCCCAAGTCCTAACTGTGTTTCCATTTCAAGTAATGAAATGCCAGTCATTGTGGCTCACAGAGAACATGTGAAAGTATGTAAGAAACTCTCATATTTACATTGCCTATACTAAATATTAAAGCAGACATTTGATGCGGGGCTTCTGGATGTGTTAGAATATAAAACAAATGTGGCATTCAATATTTAACATCTTGGGCAAGAATCAGAAGTGCATTGACAACGAAATTGCTGGGTGTACCTTAACTTTTGACAGATGATAGCTGTATACCAGACATTCAGATTTGGTGAATTAACTGTACATAGAATCCGTTTTTTAATGTGTTATTTTGGTACTGAAATGTATACCAATTTAACTACAAATTAATAATTCAGAGATTTTATTATTAATTTTATGTTACCTTAATAGTTGTTTTGGCTGCTATGCCAGATCCCGTATTCTGTGGGCAAAAATGCAGTTCTTAATTTGTCATGTGAAAAATTACTGACATTGTGTCCAACTGTTTTTTAAATGTGTCTTCTTTCTTGATGTTGGACCTGTGCATGTGGCATTCTAGCCAGATTGAGGTTGGACACATTCACTCCCATCCATCTCTAGGGGCATGATATTATGCATATTTCAAGAAATATCTTTTAATCTGTGTTACATTACTATGTTAATTGAAAACTATAGTTAAATGTTTTCAGTTCTCTAGCTGTCTTATTATACACTAAATTATACACATAAGAAGTCATTTATTTCAGTGTTTCCCAAACTTGTTTTTTTCATGAAACCCTTTGTGTAAAAATGCAGTCTTGGCACTCCAAATAAAAATTTTAATCTATGTGTGTGTGTAAGGCTTTTAGTTTGGTTTCTTCTTTATGAGAAAGAGCAGCTGAAGTAAATTAAAAATAAGACTTCCTTCCCCTGCCCCCAACCATCACACTGAATTATTAAACAGAATGTTTCTGAATTTATGATTTTTCACAGGCATTTTGTGACTAAAGCATAGGCATGTGTGGGTATGCATTTGTTCTTTTGAATATATTTTGATCAGACTTTGCTAGAGATGAATTGTGGAAATGTATTTTAATTGCCCTTCAATATAAGATAAGAGGCAATGTCAAATAGCAGTTGCCTTGCAGTGAGATTCCATTTTGGCCTGACAGAGACTGGGAGAGAGTTCACTTTCAAAAACTTTCATCTTTATTTTCAGACCTCTGTAAAACCTTCGGTCATTCAGGGTTTCTGTGGTAGATATTTTGGAAATTTCTTGCAGAGTTTTTCTCCCAGCAAAGAATAACACTTTAGTTCTTCTGATTTTACTGTCTGATATTTTCTTATTTCATCTTTCTTTCTTGTTTCATTGTATGTGTAAGTTCTTCAGTGTCTGTCTTTGTAACTTGATTACTTTTAGCATGATCTGTACTTGTCTTGTGTCTTGTATTCTAGCAACTACTCCTGCTCCTGTTGGAAATCCTTGCAATCCTTCGCCCTGTGGGCCCAATTCACAATGTAAGGTTGTTGGAACACAACCAGCATGCTCTTGTCTGCCAAACTATGTGGGACGAGCTCCAAACTGTCGCCCAGAATGCATACTTGATGCTGAATGCCCCAGCAATCTAGCCTGCCAGAATGAACGCTGCAGAGATCCATGCCCAGGTGTCTGTGGCACTCTTGCACAGTGCTCAGTTGTGAATCATCATGCAGTGTGTACATGCCCTCAGGGCTACACAGGAAATCCTAATTTAGCCTGTATTCTGGCACCACCACCATGTAAGAATATGTTCTAACTTTTATATGACAGTAGTTTATAAAATATTATATTGTGTGTGTGCGTGCGTGCGTGCGTGCGCGCGCGCGCGTGTGTGTGATAGCTGAGGTGCTGCGTATATCAGATAGAAAAGTTTGAACTTCCCTTGCACTGTAATTTTGAGTGATATGTATTCATCCTTGCTGTATATATTGATGTATATTAAGTGGATCCATTGTCACCAAGACATGGGACATTCTCAAACTGTGGTTTAAAGTTGAAGGCCCTTAAGTTGTGGACAGTAGCTATGAATATGTCGTGTTAACAATTCTACACATCCAGCATTGGATGGTTTTCCAGCTTGAAGGTTGGATAGGAGTCTAACAGTCCCAGTAAGTTATGAAATATCATGAAGTTCCTAAGATTTACAGCTACTCCCTAACATACACAATAGTTACATTCCAGAAGGTATGGCACAAATTGAATTTTATGCAAGACAGAATTGAGTTATGTATGGTCAGCTTTGAATGTATATTCAAGGCAGTGCAGTTGAAATCCACACTGGAACCAGACTGACCGCAGGATGACTGCCCTGCTGCCTGTGTTATCACCCCACAGTATTCTCCCACCACCTTTTTTCTCATTGCACTTTCATTCTGCAAGGGAAAACTTGGCTCTTTGTTTGAAAGGTGTTATAATTTAATTTTTTTTTTACTGCTTCTAAAATAATGTAGCTTGAAATTCTGTAAGTCAGGGAGTGTCTGTAGATGGATTTTGGGAGTGATTTATGCAACAGAAAGTGAGAGAAAAGTATAGATAAGATGATAATACTGAAACGGTTCTTGAATAAATAGGATGTGAGAGAGAGAGGACTCCTTTTACTTGTTTGCCTAAGAGTCTAGTGACAGAAACTTGTGGATATGGTAATGAATGGTTTTGATTTCACAAAGGGCTGGGACTGCACATTTCAGTTTCCCTGTTAGTACCCTGTGCTATGGAGTAGTGACAGTCCATTTTGTTAGAGAAGGTTGCAGAACAAAACACAAGATTTAGGATTGTTTGGTTTCTGAGCTGTGTCTGTCTTATAGTATTGCAAACAGAACACCATGTTGCAAGGATTAGATCTGTTTTCCATCATTACGTGAAGGGTTAGGAGAGCACCTACTTAGGTGTGCCCAGTAGAAAGAACTTTTCACAGTTATTTGATGTTGTGTTTTGTTTGGTGTACAAGATGATGAATGAAAACCAGTAACCAAGTAATCCAGAGAATTTTAGATTATTAGAAGCTGTGCATGGCAAATGATATATTAGCAGTTAGCCAGTCAGCATTATGCGCATCTGCTTAATGTACTGTATCATACTAAGTCATTTATTTCTCAGTTGTCTGTCGTTCTTAACACAGTAGTATTTCCTATTGTGCTGAATGTTGAAGTCATAGTACTTAAAGGGTATTTTAATTAAGTGGTCTGATAGCATCAACGAGTTTATTTAATTTGTTATGTTTTTATTTGTTTTTGTAAAGAGATTATTGATTCAGAAGAAATTTCAAATATGCCAGCCACACTAACATCCTTGATTTTGACGAAAAGAATAATCATTTAGGAGGAAACCCAAAATAATTCTTAGTGAAGAAACTGTATCAGAACACAGGGAAGTGAACCTAAACTGATATCGAATGTGTGTCCTTTTGTCCTTCATGGGTAATACTTGGTTGTTTCTAATATGTAACATATTCTAGATGTGTAAATTAAATCAGAATGTTAATTCAAAATAACAAAGATTTCGAAGCAGTAAAGTAATAGTGTCTATTTGCCAAATTCTATCTTTGCACAAAACTATCAGAGAGGCAACTTGAGTTGTGTATCAACAAACATCATTCCAGGGACTGACACAGCTGCTATGTGTATGCATCAGTGTACAAACATAACAACTTCTACTTGTGCTGAAATCATTAAATTTAGAAAACACATTTATTCTGCATGTACAGGTTTGTGGAACTGTCAAATAGGTGCTGAAAGTAACTAAACGGTTTCTGGTAGATAGAATTGATAGAAGGAGGATGGACAAATTTGTATAGTTCTACTATTGAAACTGAAGGTTTCTTTGCACTCTTTAAGTGAAAAAATGAGAGCAGCTGAGTGAGTGAGTGAGTGAGTGCGTTGGCCAGCCAAAATGTTAATTGTTTTCATGTGAACACACAGTTTGATCTTCAGCTGAAAATTATGCATAATTGCACTAAAACATGAAGTGAATAAGCAGTCATATTGTGTACGTAGATAAGTAAATGTATAGTATTTATGATGACTGTCTATTAGTGAAGGGTGCTGGGTACTTGACCTTGGGAGTCTTTGTGATGATTCTTCCTTCTTCAGTCACTAGATCGTGCACCAGATGTTTATGGTAGTTATTAGAACTTCCAACTAAAAGCTCTAAACCCAATTATGTTTAGTGTCACTTTCTTCATATGTCTGTCCGTATTTTAGCAAAAACTGCATGTGAATGGAAAAAAAATAACAAACTGTTGTAAGAATGACCTGCAACATTGCACAGTGTAACATTTTTCATATATTAAGTGTACTGCAGCTGCTGTTCCTATTGTTAACACCATCATGATTGTTGTTGTTGTTGTTGTAGTTTTCATTGGCATCATTATCATCATCATCATCATCGTTGTTGTTGTTGTTGTCGTTGTCGTTGTCGTTGTCGTCGTCGTTGTTGTTGTTGTTGTTGTTGTTGTTGTTGTTTCTCTTGCCAGCTGTGATCCAGTTCTTTCAACAGATGAAAGCAGGTACAGCATGAGTATTTTGTGTGCAGATAATTTTATTTGTTGCTCTCTGAATTTGTCCATTGGTAACAATAATATAATTTTGCAGCTACAGAACGTACACCACCAGTAAACCCTTGCTTCCCCTCTCCATGTGGGCCAAATGCTGAATGCCGAGAGAGGAATGGTGCAGGTTCATGTACTTGTCTGCCTGGCTACGAAGGTGACCCATATGATCAGAGAGGCTGTAGACGTGAGTGTGAAGTGAACTCAGACTGCACTGAAGTTTTAGCATGCATCACATTCAAATGTGTGGATCCATGTCCAGGAACATGTGGGTCTGGAGCCCAGTGCACTGTGGTGAACCACATTCCAACATGTACATGTCCACTGCAGTTTACAGGTGACCCTTTCTTCCAGTGTCGACCAATACCACCAACACGTGAGTACATTTTTTTAATACATTATTTGGATTAGAAAAACCTATCAACACTCATGTCCATATTGAAGGGAGGCCTGTACAAATCCTATAGAAAATCTACCTTCTAGTCACTGATTTTTACCATTCCCTTCCAGTCCTTTCTACATTAGTATTGATTTAAAGTAGTTATTTACCTTGCATAGCAGTATGAAGCAAAGGGGCTGATGAGTATTGGACCAACTTGATATGAACATAAACTGTAAATGAAAGTTGGTAACAGTTATGAAATGAATATTTAGCATGTTACAGTTTTTTGTTCTTCCTCAGTGTGTTGTCCTGAGAATGGAATATCAGATTTCTTCATCACTGTATGGATTGTGGCTGCACATTACAGAAGGATGAGTCATTAATAATATTTCTGTGACTCACGCACTCCCCCCTCCCCTCCCCCACAGTCCCCATGTTGTAACTTCAACTCAGAATTCACAATACCATAGCAACTGTCTGGAACAGGAAGGACTTACTCCCTCATGATCAACTTGTATAGATTTTTGTGCTCTTTCTAAATTATTTATCTGTGAAGGTAACTGATTTTTCTTGATTTCTGACAACTCCATTTTCACAAGCACCCATGTACAGTATTCACAGAAAATGAAATTAAGTTCACCTCTACCTCCTACCCATTGCACCTTGGATTGTACTGATGCTTCCAAGTGCCCTTGTTATTTAAAATATTGGTGGTGTGATGAGATGTTTTATTGTGTTGTAAAAGTTTATGATATATATACCCACAGTTGTTCATGTTTTCAGTTTGACAGTACAACGAAATAATATACACAATGTGTTAATGATTTTGCTGCTTTCCACCTGTGTCTTTATTGTTGTAATATTTAAGAATGGAAGTGAGAGCAAACACAAGATTTCATGAAGAAAATCTAGAGATACGAGAGATTAATGTTTATAAAAAATGTGTGACAGAAATATATTTAACAATAGATTTGTTTGATTATATTTTATTTAATGACACTTTCCATAGCTCAATTTAGTTTAGCTTTTGGTTTTTATAGCATCAAAAGAGAGAATATGTATTGAATAATGAACTTGAAAGTGTGTTCAATGATGCAATTTGTGGTAATGTTCTGCATTTCTTTGGAATGATTGAGGTTAAACTATGGAACATTTTTCCAGGATACCTGGTTTGTGTGCCAAGATTCAAACTTCAAACCTACTTACTAAAGAGCAGGAAATCTACTCACATGTCTGTAACATATGGTCACTTGGAGGTAGCTTATGATGTATAATGGAGCAGTCCTGCAGAAATTCTGGATATTTAGCATTATTTAAATAAGAGTGCCATAATTGGTGCTTACTGTGGCAGACTTCTCAGTATATACTCATATATTATTTTCATAATCACTGAAAACATTTGTATGTAGATAGGCTTATATAATGGAGGGTTTTATTTTTAAACTACATTGTAAGGACCCCATATAAATCATATAATGGGTAGGAACTTTAACTGAGGTGAAAAATAAATTATATGAGAATTACTTTTTGCAGCTCCACCACCACCTCGGGATCCATGTTCCCCATCACCTTGTGGTCCCAATAGCCAGTGCCGTGTGGTAAACCAGCAAGCTGTGTGCACATGCCTGCAGAACTATGTTGGGTCTCCTCCACAGTGCCGACCTGAGTGCGTAGTCAGCTCCGAGTGTCCTCAGGATAGAGCCTGTGTGAATCTCAAATGTGCTGATCCATGCCCTAACACTTGTGGCATTGGTGCTCAGTGTACCACAAAGAACCACAGCCCCATCTGTGCTTGTCCCCCTGGCTTTACAGGAGATCCATTCAGTCAGTGCACACCACAACGTAAGCATTGGCTCTATATTATGATATTGCTTGAAATGTATAACCAAGAATACATAGCATTGAAATTACATGTTTCTGTCTGTAGTGATAATTTCCTTGATATTTTTAAATATATTTGCCACAGATTTTTTTTTGTTCTGTTGTAATGCTGCTAGTGTATTAGGTTATGAAGCTTTAGTGATGCAGTGGTTGATGAGTGATGAATTTGGAAGGATTTAGAATGGTGTAGTTGTGACCTAATCAAGATATTTTACTGCCATCTGCCTGGAAGGGTTGAGGAAAAGCATGAAAAACCTCATTCAGGATAACCAATGTCCTGGCTGATACGTTGACCTGGCATTACCTACATAGAATTGTAACATGATTTGTGTGTAACTGATTAATTTAGAAACTGCTGCTACTTACTGTTCAATAATATATGGAAGTCAGACATATTTAACTCTGACAGAATTGAACATGAATTACAAAAGTAAGTATTGTGGCTTTGACTACGTGCATGTGATAAGGTAAAAATCTTAATGTAGAATAGTAAAGAAAAAATTAGCACTTTTTGGTAACAGGGGCCAATTACATTAACATAATAAACAACTAAAAATTACTTGTTTTACCCTTCTTCAGTAACAAACAGATGAATACTAATAATCTGACATAGATATAATACAATAAAGAGCTCCTATATATGAAAATTTGCTGTGTTTTATATCAATATTTTTATGCAGAATGAAGTTAATTTTACTGTTTTTTAAAACTTTCAGCTATACCTCCTGTACCGGAGCCCACACCAAGTCCACCTTCTTGCTTTCCATCTCCATGTGGCCCCAACTCGCAGTGTCAGATTGTGGCTGGGAATCCTGCCTGTTCATGCTTGCCTGATTACATTGGAGCACCACCCAGCTGTCGTCCAGAATGTGTTCTGAGTGCAGAATGCCTTAGCCAGTTAGCATGTATCAATCAGAAATGTCAGGATCCCTGTCCTGGATCTTGTGGCTACAATGCCAATTGTCATGTACTCAACCATATCCCTGTGTGTCTCTGCAATGATGGCCATACTGGGGATCCATTTACACAGTGCAGCCCCATTCCACCAAGTACACCACCACCAAGGACTGATCCATGCAATCCATCACCCTGCGGACCGAATGCTTTATGCAGGTATGAATATTGCAGGTGTAACAGATGTACCAGATAGTGTGATGTTTCAAATACATCTAATACAGTTTTTGGCAGTGGTGGTGGTGGTGGTGGTGGTGGTGGTGGTAGTAGTAGTAGTAGTAGTAGTTTTTGTTGTTGTTGTTGTTATATGGCCTCCCATTTGAATTAAACAGAACTCTGGCTCTTGAATAGTAATGCTGTGATTGGCCTAATGTATTTTTTTTAAGTATATAGGGGCTCTGTCTAATAAATTAATGTACTCAACACAGTTTTTTATTCCTTTGATGTAGGTGTCTGTCTTATTTTGTATGCAAAGAATATATTTTCCTATCATGGTACAAATTGAACTCTTTTGTATGAGGCACGTTACATATTAAACAGGTTAATGAACAAGAAATTTTATAACAAAACCTTGTTCTCTATGCACATTGCATTCATCATTTGCTTGAAACCAGAATGGCCCAGAATGTCATACATTGGCAGTGCCATGTATAATGACTTCAAAAGCTTAAAGTTGAATGAGACGCTCATTCCCCAGTAATAGTGTGAATACACTAACAGCATAACAAGCCTGTAGCTGAAGGTTATAATCATGGTGAAATGTCACTGTTTATTATTGTGATGATGCAAGTTACAACATTGAATACTTAAACTTACTTGTTTAGACAAAATAAAACACTGTATGATAATTATAATTAAAACTGTTGGGTTAGAAATTGTTGGTATAAAGAAAGATAAGGTAAACTGTTGTTGTTTTAACAATAAATGACATGCTGCATACAGTCCATGGGGAAAATTAGTGAAGTTCATGTAACATGTACTTTTGCAGTATTTAACTTCAGACCCACAACATTTTTTTTTCTTTTCCCCCCACCCCTTCAGATTGAGCTCCATTGATCCTGTTGAACCATTTGAGTTTCCAAACATCTTTACACAAACTGCATTAATAATTGTTTTTATTGTTTTGGTTAAATGGTGATAGCAGTAATATAGTTAACTGTTGTATGCTATTAATTAATATATCACCCAACAAATGCACTTAATAAAATACAGTTTATGACAAGTATTAAACCCCTACATGTTTCGGCACTGGGGTGCCATCCTCAGGGACCTTTCTAGAACAAAGGAATATAAGCCCAACACATTAATCTAGGTATTGCATTGCCCCTATTGGAATGATTAAAATTTTAAAATTCTAAAATACATTAGGTTTATAAGAATAAAATTACAGTGTTGTGATATTAAAATTATGATAGTGAGGTGTTCCAGGTATAAGTTCATAGCTGTTTATATTCTGTCTGGAGTACACATACCTACATCTGTCCCTATCTCATGTGATCCAAAGAGAACTTGCAAGATGGATTGTGCAAAATATGTCATGTAGGGTGGTGTACTGATGCATACTCCATACAGAATACAAACAACTATGAACTTGTACCTGAAACAGCTCACTATCAAATAATTTTAGTATCACAATATTGCAATTTTTTGTATATCAACTTTATATATTCTAGAATTGTCGTATTCCACTAAGGACAGTACAGTACTTAGATTAACGTGTTGGACTTACATTCCTTTGTTATAGACAGCTCCCTGAGGATGGTGCCTCAGTGCCGAAACATGTAGGAGTTTAGTACTGGTCATTAATTGTATTTTATTAAGTGCTTATGTTGGTTGATGTATTAATCATAAGAATATGCATGTTATGAGTAGCATAAAATGTAGTATGCTAATTCATCCTTTCTTCCCAATACTCAGGCCTGGAGGTGTGTGTGAGTGTTCTCCTGAGTATGTGGGCAATCCGTATGAAGCTTGTCGTCCTGAGTGTGTACTGAACACAGAATGCAACCGAGACCAAGCTTGCATCCGCAACAAGTGTCGAGACCCATGTCCTGGAACATGTGGACAGAATGCTAGATGTGATGTTATTAACCACATTCCAACATGTTCTTGTCCTTCAGGATTCACAGGGGATCCTTTCTCAAATTGCCGACAAGCTGTGCCAGGTTGGTTTAATGCTGTTTTTTACATTGGAGGATGATTTTTGTCTTTGAATTTCTTAATTGATACTTATGAAAAGAGAAAGAGGCTAATGCAAGATCCTGATATTTTTCATTACTTGGTATGTTCCCATATTTGCCCAGTTTTATTTCCTCCGTGTAACTTAGAAATTCATGTCACCAAAATTTATCCACTCAATGTCCATCACATACAACAAACATTAAAATTATTTTATAGGTGATTAGTTATGGCTCTGGCTTTGAGCCATCATCAGGCCTCATCCAAGAACAAAGATATAGAACACTTTACAATTGCAAATGTTAAGATGGATATCTCTTTATATCAAAATACATTACAAATATATTAATATATAATACATGGATTAGAAATTTGTGAGTGATATTATACAACTGCCATGTTTTTACATACCCAATTTGTTTCTTTATATAACATTTTCTGGTGATATGGTCTTTGAAGATTACAGCTGTCGTACACCCAGCCTGGAGACTCTGTCCTGGCATCCTGGCTGAATTGTAGTTGGCTCACACTGTTGTATTGCTCCACACATTCTTAAACTTGACCATAGATTGAGGCCAGTAGTCAACTTTATACCCTGGCCACTTTACATCCAGGGAAAGGTCTGCAGTACCTAATTGACAGGAAGTTAGGTGGGACCTAGCTTGTCAGGATACTTGAGAAAAGTGAAGAGTCTCTTGCCCACCTAGGGAATTTAACTCAGTTCCTTGGTAGTCTAGACCATAGCATAGTCACTATACAATTAAGGAATTTGAGCTCATGTTTTGGTTTGTAAAACAAAGATTATGGTGACCTTAAATTGCAGTACTTTCCCCTACACTGCTATGTTTTAGGAGTACGATTTTGTTCTGACCTCCCATACTTTCTGGGTTATATTCGGTAATTTATGTCTGTAAATATTAATGTTTATTATTGAGAAATAAATTATGAATTTTTGTTTATGATGGAAGATGAGGAAGTCCTTTGAACTTATTTTCTGTTTTTACAGAAGCACCACCTCAAATTGACCCTTGCAGACCATCTCCTTGTGGTCCAAACAGCCAGTGTCGAACGTCAGACAATCATGCTGTGTGTTCTTGCCTCCAAGGCTATGTAGGTGCTCCACCATCATGTCGTCCAGAGTGTGTTGTGAGTGCTGAATGTCCACAGACCCGTGCCTGTGTTAATCAGAAGTGTACTGACCCATGCTTGGGTTCATGTGGTCTTGGAGCGCGATGCGAAGTGATAAACCACAGTCCCATTTGCAGTTGTCGTGAGGGCCAGACTGGAGACCCTTTCCAGAGTTGCTTTGACATTCCACGTAAGTTAGAAATTAATGACCCAGTAATCCAAAGCCATTGTTGTATATTATATATATAATTAAAGAAATAACTAATAGTATAGGATGGTTGTATCTCACATTTAAAGTTAATGCATTTCAGGACTTAGAACATACATGTTAAATTTTAACATTTTTGTAAATTATTCTATTATTTTTAGCACCTCCAACACTGCCTGTAGTTCCTGAGGATCCATGTGTACCAAATCCTTGTGGACCAAATGCTCAGTGCCAAGTTTCTGGGTCCAGTCCAGCATGTTCATGTCTGGATGGATATGTAGGTGTACCACCCAACTGCAGGCCTGAATGTGTTATCAATCCTGACTGTCCAAGTCAGCAGGCATGTGTGAACAACAAGTGTCGTGATCCTTGCCCAGGCTCATGTGGAGCAAATGCACAGTGCCAGGTTGTCAGCCATGCTGTAACATGCATATGTTCACCAGGCTTCACTGGTAATCCATTTGTGCAGTGTGTTGTCCAAGAGAGTAAGTACTGAAACACTTAAATTATAAGATTTATTAAGAAATAGCTTTCCAATATATCACATTACTGTCATTTTATGATATCAAATATAATTAAATGTGTCAGTAATATTTAAAATGTCCAGATGTATGAATTGTATATTCTGGCTGGCCACAGAGTAGAGAAATATTTCTGATGAATTTGCTTAGAAATTACTTTGCATGTTGTTTTTGGTTAATTGTTCTGTATGAAATTAAATTTAATTATTACTGTCTCTTTGGAAAGTTATGGTTGTGAAAGTCAAGACTACAAGTTTTAAGAGCTCTGTATCAGAGCTGCAATCCATTCACCTTCACCATACCTGCAAATTGCAAGATACTAGTAGCAAAAAAGAATGTATGAAAAGTCAGTTCATATAAAAACATTTTTCTTTGCAGAAGAGGTACCTAACCCATGCCAGCCTTCTCCATGTGGAACAAATGCTGTGTGTACACAGCGTAATGGTGCAGGTGCATGCAGCTGTATCCCAGATTATCAGGGTAATCCTTATGAAGGCTGTCGCCCAGAGTGTGTTCTCAGTTCTGATTGTCCCACTGATAGAGCCTGTGTGCGTAATAAATGTGAAGATCCATGTCCTGGAGTGTGTGGGCAGTTTGCTCAGTGCACTGTTATAAACCATATTCCAACATGCACATGTATACCAGGATATGTGGGCAATCCGTTTGCATCATGCACACCTCAGCCCTCGCCACGTAAGTTGTTTTTTTTAATATCTCTCGTTTAAAATCCATCTTTTCTGCTGCATGTTACAACACAGCTGGCCTTTCAGCATATATTGCAATGCTGTATTTAAGTTTAGAAATATTTTTTCTGCCTTAAATTGATTTATATTCTAACGTGTTCCTCGTGTATAATGGTACAAATATCAGTATGACAGTATCAAGGCAGAGTACTGTTTTAGAAGATTTCAGAATGAGAGAGATTTGACACAAAACACAAATTTATGTAGACTAAAACTGCAAATTTTATTAACCTTTTGGTGCCGGAATTATTTTTTTAATTTTAGCACACCCTGTATATGAAATGTGAATAATACAGGAACCAAATATGTTAGATTTATGAAACAAACTGCACTTTGAAGAGGAAAAAACGGAGATTATATACTATGTTTAAAATATTCAGTACCTTTATTTGTTGAATAAATATATAAAATGCAACAGTTAGAGGTTAGCGGTGCGGTACGACCACTATAGTTGTCGTTAGGCATCAAAAGGTTAATTCCACCATAACTCATATAAGCATTATCCTTGATGGTCCAAAAGGACACTCACATATTGGAATACTAATGAAGCTGGTGCCATCTACACCAATATGTGTACTTTGATGGTTGTTACTTGCAGAATTTTGTATGTTTTCAACCTAGTAAATCAAATGCATATGAGATAGCTATAATTGAGATTTTTTGTAATAAACTGATATTATATGAAGTATGATTAATGGTTTTTGAAGCTTATTTAGTGTTTGTTAAAAATGGCTCTACAGGTTGATAGATGCATATATTATGCATATATTGCAAAGGGATCATACTGATGAAGTTAAATTTTTGCAGCTGCCCCTTTGTATTCATTATGTCAGATTTATCCAACAGTAAAACATATTGGTCAGTGGCAGAATGGCAACTGGAAGGGTCCATTCTCTGATGTTTGGAATATTAAAGAAGCTAATGTCATAATTCATTGTGAATTGAAAATTAGCTATGAGTGGGCCTCCTGGATTTTTTGATAAGGAAATAAATTGGAGGAATCATATAATTGTGAATTAAAAGATGATGACAAGGGTAACTTGGTAGTGCCATCTGAAATTGATAACACTGCCTGCGAACAAGAAACACCAGAAGTGACAACACCATTCACGAATTATACGGGACTTCACTTCAGTCCCTAAGAACATGGGAAACTATTAATACTACAGAATAGATTTAAGGTATTCACACTACTTAAAATGTACACTATGGACATTGTGTGTTACAACAGCACATATTTTCATTATGTACATTACCAGCTTGGAACTCTACAGTGATGACCCTTCTTGCTTCACTGTCTAGCACAGCACAAATGATCAGGGGTCCACAGTTTTTTAAAAAATGTAGGAAGTCACCACAAAATTCCATACACCAGAAGGGTGATCTGAAGAAAGTTCTATACCAAAAATATTAGGTACCACTGTACAAAATTTAGTGGCTGTGGTGACCTGGAACCTGGGATTTGCACATCCCTGCCAATAATCAATATGTAAGTTATAGTAAATATTTTCTCACTTTGTGACAATCAATATGTTTTTCAGCTCCAACTCCACCAACAGTTGTGAACCCATGCCAACCATCTCCATGTGGACCAAACAGCAGATGTCGGCCTGTGAATGGACAGGCTGTTTGTTCATGTGAGGATCAGTACATTGGCTCACCACCCAACTGTCGACCTGAATGTGTTATCAACAATGACTGTCCTCAGAATCGTGCATGCAACAAATTCAAATGTGCTGATCCATGTCCTGGAACATGTGGCATTGGTGCTCGGTGTGAAGTTATAAACCACAATCCAATCTGCAGCTGTCCATCGGGCTTTACAGGAGATCCTTTTGCAAGATGCTACCAGGCACCTTCACCCCCTCCACCACCTCCAGCACCCAAGCCTGCTAACCCATGCATACCTTCACCATGTGGGCCGAATTCTGATTGCCGTCCTGTAGGAGACCATCCTGCCTGCTCATGTCTGCAGAACTTTATTGGAAGTCCACCAAATTGCCGTCCAGAATGTGTTGTCAATACAGACTGTGACCCAACAAGAGCTTGCATCACCAGCAAATGCAGAGATCCGTGCCCAGGTTCATGTGGAGTGAATGCTGAATGCCGTGTTCAGAATCACATTCCAATCTGTACCTGTGTGTCCAGTTACACTGGAGATCCTTTCACTCAATGCTCCATCATTATAGGTAAATATGTCTGGTGTATATACTGTATTTACTTGAATGCAAGACGAGGTTTTTCCTTAAATTTGGTGCTTAAATATGTGACATCATCTTAAATTCACACATGAGGCACCGAACCAGATGGTGCCAAACTGGATCACTCTGAACAGGATCATGTGGAGCCAAGTGAAGGCCTGCATCACCAAATCATGTGATGTCTGCACTCTTCTGAGATATTACACAATGTAGAGTGGTGATTCTACACCAACAACCCATCAGTCCCAGTTTCAAGGGTCAAGAAATCCTAAAAAGAGAATGGACCACCACAGAAGTTCACTGACACAGTCTTCTTTTCATCTAATTAGGCTGGCTCTGTTTCCATTTTCAGACAAAGAAGCACCTAACATGGTGGACTTCTTAGACTCTTAGATTTCTCAATCACTGGGCACTACAGAAACTGAAGATCTGTACCTGAGAACAGATCTAGTCCAAGGTTGGTAACAGGAAAATGACTGTTGAAAATTTGAACATTAACTACAAGACTAATAAATAAAACCTGGACCAATCCACAAATAAAAACCACAAAAATTGCCATAAACTGAGACTGTTATACCACAGATATGACACAAGAAGCCAGAACACATGTATTTAAATTCTTAACACCACTTACACCATCTGTGGAGAAAATTGTGAATCTTCATGGGTTCAAGTAAGTTTAGAAACAAAGAAATATAAATGTACTATTTAGTCAGTGTGGATCATAACAGCATGACAGCGCAACTCACCAGAAGTTACTGAAGACTTTTAGGAAATGCTGTATATCCAGTGCAGTGATTGAAACTGATGATGATATGTTGTGGAATGACAGAGAAGAAGATGGAAATGTTAGGAGTGAGTGTGAGGAAGACGAAGGCACTGTCTGTGAAGATGGAGACAGTAACACTGAACAGTAAAGGTGGATATAATCTGACATCCTTTGTGTATTAAGTGTTTCAAAGTAATAGTGAAATATTTTTTCTTAGCAGGCATTTTTTTGGGGGGGCAGGGGACTCATCTTAGATTTGGATAAATACTTTATCCTTAGCAGATGTGTTTTTTTGGGTGGTCATCTTAGATAAGAGCTGTCTTGCATTCGGGTGGATGCGTTATCCTTTGAGTATAACAAAAAATGTTCTAACAGCTACATTCAACAGGGTAATTCTAACAACTGCATTGTGCGGGGTGATTCATGACATATTTCTTTACTACAGGGCATATTCCAGAGCCATTCTCAGGCAGTGATGTCATATCAATATGTCTGATTCTCAAGGGTTACAGATTAGTCATTACCTGAATCTTAATATTTGTGTATTCCATCACGTTGTGTATAATAGATCAATATTTATGTATCAAAAACCGTCTTACACAACAATGTTGTGTAAGATGGTTTTTGATACATAAACATTACCTGAATGTTATGATGATGATGACGATGATGATGATGATGATGATGATGATGTTCATGTTCATGGTGTGATAGTGGTGATGAGAGCAGCGGTGGTGATGACAACGATATTATTATTATTATTATTATTATTATTATTATTATTATAGGATATGGATGTCTCTTGTCACAGGTCTTTTCTTCCTGGTACTTCTCTTGAACTAGCGGTGATCCCCACTGCTCAGGCTTCAAGCTTCACACTGCAGTACTTTTTGTATTATGTGTGATGTTCCAAGTATAGCTGTCTTTTGTAGTGAATCTATCGAATGTTTTCCTGGTACAGTTTCCAAATTTTTCCTTAAGCCTCTCGTTACTATTCCAGTGGCTCCAATTATTACTGGTACAATCGTACATTTCAGGTTCCACATTCGTTGTATCTCTAT
>Ga0123355_10003372_pt1 | contig 22880 bp, 17 predicted proteins | sample TergutEmb28metaG_3_FD_89872 | JGI IMG/M metagenome (GOLD analysis project Ga0123355, IMG submission 89872) | Embiratermes neotenicus P1 segment gut microbial communities from Petit-Saut dam, French Guiana - Emb289 P1 | ecosystem: Host-associated > Arthropoda: Insects > Digestive system > Gut ... | reverse complement strand
TATATATATATATATATATATATATATATATATATATATACACACGCGTGTGTTTGTGTATGTTTTTTTTTTTTTTTTTTATATATATAAAAAAACACTCTTCTCTTTTTGTGTTTTTTTTTTTTCTTTTTTTTTTTTTTTTTTTTTTTTTTTTTTTTTTTCATAGCTCAGAAAAAAAGTTATTTTGCAGAGTACTCTCATTATATTTCATTCCTAATATTGCTTTAGTTCTACTCTTCTGGGGTATGATGTTGTGTCAATGGGATATGATGCTGCATCAGAGGTAAATGAATCCCGATGTTTTGAGGTAATGCAGTATCCTAACCTTCAAGGGTCAAAATGTTCAAGAAGAATGATTACCTATTGATGCAGTATCATATGCAACAAATAATGTAATCCTCAGCTATGCCACTGTAAAAACCTCATAACTCACAAGATATTACTTGTCCCGTGGCAGGAATTTTGCTTTTATAGACAAAGCCATCTTTATTTGTGCTACTGGGGATCATAAGGTCAAGGGATGGTGTTTTGGCAATAAAAATTTCTCTTTTCCTGCAAAAGTATTTCTGCAAGGTCAGAAGAAAATGCAAATGTAACAGTGTTTGAATCTAGATTCCCCAGGTATGAAGCAAATGTTTGTACTGTTCACTGCAATGTTCAGTATCAACAAACAATGTCCTGAGCTTTAAAATACCTCAATTAGTGGACACTATGCAACATATTTTTGGAGTAATGGCATAGACTTTAGCAAATTGTTACTTATAGTTCAAAAATACTATGTGTCCTCGTTATAGCCCAGTAGATTTCTGACAGCTTACAGCAGATATTAAATATCATAAGTATTAACAAGTATTTCAAATTGTGCAGATATATCCCAGTGAGCTGGAGATGCAGCAAGAATACAACAGCTTCAAGGAATGGTTACAAACATTTGAACTGTACCGAGGCAAGAAGACTGGAGATGACTTGGAAGATGAAAGCAGAGTTGTAGGAACATTTAAGGCAAGTTTACAGTGTGCATCACACAGTCACACGATTGTCTCATCTTAACCCTTCATCATGCAAACACAGTAGAACAGTATGGTATCCTGACACTCTTAGGGTACTGGAATATGGCTCGTGTGCATTTGTGTGTGTGTGTCTGTCTTGACATTAACTTTTAAAACAGTGTAAAGACATAATGAATTTAAATGATGTGGCAAAGGTTAAAATGGGTGTTAACATCACAGCAACAGACCATCTGTCAACTGTGTGACTACTGAGTATGGTATATGTACAGTAGGCATAGTCTAGTGTCCCAATTAGCTCTCTTGATGTGTACTGGATCCACCCTGATGTATGTAAAAAGTGATATGCCATTTTGATGTTTTTAAAAACTGCTGTCTTCCTTCTGGTGTTTTATTTTTAATAATTTCTTACATATCTTTCATTTTCCATTCTCTGGATATGTTCAACCCAGTTGTGTCATATCATCTATCCTCTTACCTACTTCCATTGTTTCTTGTCTTTACCTAATGTATGTTCTGTGTGTCTAAACACCACACCACCATCATGTCTGTAGGAACCTCATTTCATAATATTTCTCATTTAATCACTTTCTCTCATCCTGCAAATTATATTCACGTTCGTACAAGCTAGCTGGAACTGCCATTGTTCTTCTGTGCATCCTTTCCAAGTTTCATACCTCAAGGTATTTTTGCAGCACCACATGTTCAGTTACAACACAATTTTTCATTGTGGTTGTTTTAACAGTGCTGTCAAAAGCTCAAGATTCTGTAGCATTGAACTGTTGGGTGTGTGATGAGTAATGAATTGGAAAGACTATGTAGTCTAATATGAAGTGGGCCTATATTTGCCATGGGAGACTTGGGAAAACCCCAAGGACCGTCTGTCAAAGTGGCCAGTCTCCAGGCTGGGCCTTGAACTGAGGACCATTGAAGAGCCACTCACCGTGACATTTGATAATATTGTATTACTGTCTTAGTGTCTGTATATGTGGTATGTGTTAACCTAAATACAGTTAATTAAAAGTTTTCTCTCAGAGTTAAAACCCATGGCAGAGCTAACACACTTAATCCTCTAGTCACTAAATGGAACTTTGTTGAGTGAACTGTTTTTCCTGTGTTGGTAATATTGAAGTTTATTCACTTGAGTAACATATTGTATTATGGCATTGGTAGATGTCTCCAGCTAATGTATTTTGTTGTTTCATATGCAGGGTTCAATCAAAGTTTACAAGTGGCCACTGCCTAAAGACATTGAGGACCACACAATTATGGGATTTGACCCACAGTATGGGTTTTTCCAAGGTCTCCCATCTAATGATCCCATTCATGTTCTGGTGCGTGTGTATATAGTGAAAGCAAATGACTTGCACCCAATGGATCTCAATGGCAAGGCAGATCCTTACATCGTACTGCAGCTTGGCTCCAAGAGAATCAGTGACAAGGAACACTACATTTCAAAGCAACTAAACCCTGTGTTTGGAAAGTGAGTTGCTTTAAGATTAGCTTGTGTAAGAGCATTGGAAATGTAAGAGGACTTCATGTGATCTTAGAATACTGTAAAATTTATTTGGACCACAATGAATGATGTACTTCACCATATCATTATTTTACTCTATATTCATTATCAAATTAGATGAAAGAAGCGTTTATGTATTTAACACATTCTGTTTCTGTGTCCTAGAGACTTTTCAATGTAAAATTTTGTCACAAAGTCTCAGACACCTGGAAGTGGGTGTAAAATTCAAGTGTTTTGAAATGAGGAAGGTACTGCATTTGGCATTGCTTGGCAAGAATCACTGTGACATTTGCTTCCATATCATGTGATATGTGGCATAATGTAGCCATGTTGATGTTCTGTGCCATAAAACATGGAGGTTACGATGTCAGGATTGAGGTCCAAGATTAAAGACATTTGTGTTAGCTGATGATTAATGCTTTACTTCCTTGAAAACTTATTTCTACATTACATGAGGTTCTGATTTACAGTAAAGTTGAAAAGCAAAACTAAGAGCATAGTATGGCCTCTTTCAGCTGTCATGTGCTAAATTCTTTAAGAAATTACTGTATTTGTACAGTTTGATATTTTAAAAAATCTGTTCTGACAAAAAATTTTAGAACTTCATGTTGCCAGTAATTAAATGCCAGTTGCCTCTTTCCCATCTCAAGGGAGCACATAATGGCCTCATTGTCATTATTAATGGTGATAAATTGAGTACTGAGATAGAGAAGGAGCTCGGGTGGTGTCAGTAGGTATAGTGAAAAGGCTGTGGGGTGGACATCTGAAGAACTGTGAGTCCATTCCCTGGAAGGGCAAAAGAAAGTGTACTGTTGAAAACCAAGAACACTTGATCTGGAACAAAAGATTCGAGATACTTTGACTATTGTTCCTCTTGACTTCTTAAAGATACTTGTACGTATCAGTACGTGTCTTTCAAAATGCAGAAGTGTGTGCAAAATGCTGGGGAATATTGTGAAATCTGACACTAATGACAGTATATGGGCTTTAAAGTGGTGCAAATATTCCAGTTAGGAGAGACAGCCATTTAAAATTAGGTGTTTACTTAATAATCACCTGTATTTTATTTCTACAGCCAATAACTGCCAATTTTAAATTTTGTTTGTTTTTTTTTTTTTTAAATTTTTAGTCAAGTGGTTGGGTAATGTGTTAATTAATGATTATAATATTGTGTAATTATTATATGCAGTACTGATTATCCAGTGTCTATAGAGATAATAATTGCCTGAACATATGTGATTGTGAACAGTTAAAAATGTAAACATGTAAGGAAATATTGATAAATGTTCACTACATTAAGTTGTCATTATTGTTCACTTATTCTTATTTGATACTGTGGCAGATACATCAGAATTTATTTACTCGTATTTGGAAAGGTGGTCAGCTGTTTTTTTTTTCTTTCTTTTTTCTTTTTTCTTTGAAACTAATATCATAACTTATATCAGAGGTATCTCTTAGTACAAGGGTGCACAGTTATCCAAAAATCTAGGAGCCACCTCAAAATTGTAGGTGTCAGAACTGTTACATGCAACAGTATCCATGCTGTGGAACCACAAATATTAGCACTATCTTAACCTTGTACCCAAGATTTGTGCTCCCGTATTATAATACATATCCAAAGTTCGTAATTATTGCATTCAAGCACACTTTTAAAAAAAATTTAATAATGGAGATAATGTTTACATATTTGTATTTACATTCATAAATGTTACTTGTTGCAAAACATAATTTTTATGCTTATGAAACAATGAAATAATGTGTCATTCTCATTGCTTTCCCTAGATGCTTTGAAATTGAAGCAACATTTCCTCAGGACTCAATGCTGACAGTACAAATTCTGGACTGGGATTTGGTTGGTTCAGATGATTTGATTGGAGAGACTCGCATTGATCTGGAGAACCGATTCTACAGTCGTCACAGAGCCACAAGTGGAATTGCTCGCAAGTATGAAGAGTAAGTAATGCACCAACTTGCCCATAAATAAATAATCATGATAATAGTTGTATATGAGAAAAATTTATCTGTGTTTCCTGATTATGTAGTTTTATTAGTATAACAGATTATTTCATAACAGTTCATTCATTAATTTTCATGATGACTTCTACCAGCATTGTAAATTAATTCTTAAGGTATTTAACATGGCTTACATGACTTAACACCAGCCACCTATGATTATTAGGTTTGTGAAGTCTGGGAAGCTGAGTTTGGCTGGACATGTAATGAAGATTTGTTAGGCAAGTGATTCTCACAGAATTGTGATGAGGATGTAGCCACTTGGAAAACAAGAAGTAGTTGGGAGGATAATGATTTTAAGTTTGGTGTTAGAGAAACAGGTTATGAGAATGGGAAGAGAGAGAGAGAGAGCGAGAGAGAGAGAGAGCATGTGTACGCGCGCACGCGTTTCTGGAGTCAGTTAATTTAATACTTTGCATCCATAATTCGCATGCTTTTCTGCATTATGTACATGTCTCTCTTGCAGACATTATAGAGTAGTATAAAGTAAACTACTTTTCATTGCATGTTACTGATATTCACAAACACACCTGCTAATTAAAAACATCAGCTATAGCATAACATAGTAGATGAAATCTCTGAGTTTTCTTCTTCCAGCTTTGGATATAACCAGTGGCGAGACCCCATGAAACCAACTCAGATACTTGCAAAGCTCTGTAAGGATGGAAAGATAGATGGCCCTTCCTACAGCAATGGTAAAGTGAAAGTTGGGCGTCAGACTTTCTTCCTTCAGGCAGATGACAGCGACTGTAATGTGAATACCAAAGGTAATTCAAAGCTCAGCATTTTCATGTTTGACCATAAGCAGAGAGAGTTTAATCTTATGCCTCACTATGTCACTGAATCTGACTTAGTGTAAAATTCTGCATTGATAGGGGCTTGTATCTCTGTTTCTCTGTCTGTGTGTTTGTTTGTTTACATTTGCTTAAATATGATCTTTATTAATTAAATTATAATGTTATTATATCCATTACTTTTATTGTGTTCAATTGTTTGTTTATTTTTTCTTCTAAATTTTTTATGCCATAGAAGTAGACCGTAATTCAGTGTGGTCTAGTCATGTAAACTGCAGTAAACACTTGTTGTTGGCAAACTGAATTAGGAAAAAAGGATGCATCCCTTTCATTGTACTTCATCGTGTATGTGTGTGTGTGTGTGTCTGCACATGTACCATGCCAAAAAAATATTTTCAGTAAAATTTTTATGCCATATTGGTATCTGTATTTTTTGTCATGTACCAGTTTTTATAATGTGAGCATTTTTCACAAAAATAATCAAGTTGGTTTGAGCTTCACATAAAGAAAAGGTATATTGTCCTAGTATGGAACAAAATTGATTTCTTCCAGTAACTTTTGGTGATCCTTCATAGTATATTGAATCATAATATGTTAGATAGTTTTGGAAATGAAATAGGTAGGTAGATACAAACCATCTGTCATGTTTTTGCTTTGTATATTTTGTATAAATTATGTCTGATGTTACATTGTGTGACAGCAGCAGCTGATGTGGCAGGAATGATGTCCATGAGTGAAATTATATTATCAGTGGCAGGAAGTTTGATTGACATTACATCCATAAAATGTCACTTAATAAACTGGGTTTCAATATGTCAGGGTACTGAAGAAGATGTAAAGAAGGGTGTGAAGAAGAGTCCAGCAGATGTGAGGCTGAGAACAGACTCTAACCAGGTCCAGGGATAAGAGGAACAAACAGTACACATATGTAGGCATTAAGAATGGTTTACTTTGTTTAAAGGAATTATTTATGGGTGAATTTGCTGAGATAGGTGTTAATGAGTCAGGTGCCAAGTTGTTTAGTAACATAATACTGTATTGTTTTGTTAAAGTGTCATGAGGTCAGTAATTATTTCTTGTAATATGTAGAAAATGACAATATAGGAATATCCAAAAAGTTCTGGAAGAATTTACGTAGTTCAAGGTAGTAATACTTTTACATTGAACTATGCTGTGATGAAAAAGTGACTAGACGGGTCAAAATTGTTTTGAAGTGCAACCTGTATGTAAGTGTTCAGAACGAAATGGTATATTTTGTGTTGTGTTAGATCTAGGATGTAAATATTCTATTTAGCAATTTTTGTGTTTAATGTTACATAGTAATTTATGTTTTTCAGGAAAGAGTGAAGGAGGGTGATAGGGAAATGAAATGGAGAGTATTTTAGAAATATGAGTGGGGTGTAAATGAAGTGGTTATGTAAGTGGAGTGTATAAAAGTATATATATATATATATATATATATGAGTCATAAAACTGTTAGGAAAAAGGGCCTTATCTCATAAGAAAGTGAATATGCAGGAGTGTCATATTGTATTATACTACACACACCAACCAAATGAACATCATATCACACAAAAATGTATAACAATTCTTGGTAACAAGGAAGAACCATTAGCCCAATGCAATGAATCATTGGAAATATTACCTGGGTATGTTACACACTGTCCATTCATTTTTATCACTGATACGAAATTTTTATGAGACTGTGATTTTTCATATCCATTATCAAAAAATCAAATATGTTAGTTATTTTTATTTAGTTATTATTCTGTATTGTCTTTCTTTAACATGACAAGACTATCTTTACATTTGTGACAATCTGACTTGCAGGTCTGGAGGAGCACATGGCATTGGCTGTTCTCCATCGTTGGCACGAGTTCCCACGGATTGGCTGCCAGCTTGTACCAGAACATATTGAAACTCGGCCCCTCTACAACCCTGATAAGCCTGGCATAGAGCAGGTAAAATATAGTAAATGATGCTATCTCCACATGAATTCATAATTCATGATTAACTGTCACCATCACTGATGTTTACAAATATTTCCAAAAGATTGGATCATTCTGTGCCATAGACTTTTCTGTTCATGTCTGCCTACATAAAGCCACTGCTTTTATATTTATGCCTGTTCATACTCTACTCTGTACTGTATCTCTACCTTCACTTGGTCCCTTTGACTTTTTCTTTGTGTCCACAGGCATTGTTTCTTCTCCATCCTCATACCATATGGTCTCCAACAAATTGTCATCCACGTGTAACACATGTTTATCCTTAATTTTATGAACCTTTCTTGTAATATTTATTCAGCTATTTCTTGGATAATACCCTGCTTTTAAATTTTGTTCCTTCTTGTTGGCGGCTTTTTTTTTAAACAATTTTTGGAAACTTCACTTCCACTGAAGATATAAGTCCTCTGGGACTTTAGACTGTATGAACTCATAAGTAATTGAGGTCTATGTTCTTATGGGACATGATGCCACATTATTGGGTAATTGGATCCTGACATTTTGAGACAATGCAGTGATTCCATCTTCAAGGTTCGAAATGTCAGACAAGAATGGTTCTTCTTTGACACTTCAGCTTTAGACAGCTGATATGCTTTTATTCCACCTTGATGAAAATAGGAGTTGTAGTTGACCATGTATTTACCAAAATAAAATTCACACATTGTGGCTTATTAGCATGTACCAAAATATATTTCGCTTGTCAGTTTCAGGGCAACTCCCCACCACCACCACCACCAACAACAACAAAGAGAGAGAGAGCTTTCATCGGAATCCCTTCACTAGTGGAGCATTTATAGATCTGTGTACACTGGACCTGTGTGACCTGTGTTGATTTAGTCTCAGTACATCATTTAGAGATGCCTGCATAACTTGCTGGAGTTTATAGAGGATTAATTTTTTGTGCAGGGAAAATTAGAAATGTGGGTGGACATGTTCCCTATGGATATGCCCCTTCCTGGCCCAGCGCTAGACATCTCTCCAAGGAAGCCCAAGGCATATGAACTGCGCATAATTATATGGAACACAGACGAAGTGGTGCTGGAAGATGATGCATTCTTCACCGGAGAAAAGATGTCTGATATTTATGTGAAAGGGTGAGTGCTGATAAACCTTTCACTTTTATATAAACAAGGCTTTATTGTCATGTTGTGCTTCTGCTATGAAAACTAGTATCCTTGGCAAGCTGCTACCATTTGATCATCAGCAACATACTGGGTTCTTATCTGTGTCAAGACTCTGTAGTTCTTTAATTGCTGTGAGGAACAAAGGCCCTTTGTTTATGGATTGGTCTCTTGTAGTAAACACCATGGACTGTTAATGATTCTGATATTCACCAATGTAGGTAATGTAAAACAACTGATGTGTGATAACCAAAACCAAGCCAAGACTGAAGGGTAGAAACAGCTTCTCATGTATGTAACTAAGATATAATTATAATTTAGGATACCTGTTCACATTATTTTGAAGCATTATAAGTCACATATTTCTTCTTTGTGTAGGTGGCTCAAAGGACCAGAAGATTGTCAGTGCACTGACATCCACTATCGCTCACTGACAGGTGAGGGTAACTTTAATTGGCGCTTCATTTATCCATTTGACTATCTGGTTGCTGAAGAGAAAATTGTAATCTCAAGAAAGGAGTCTCTGTTTTCTTGGGACGAGACAGAGTGCAAGATTCCTGCCCGATTAGAGCTGCAGGTATGGGATGCAGATCACTTCTCAGCTGATGACTTCTTAGGTATGTGTGTTCTCCTTAATCTTTCTTACGCATGAGTATGTTTGTACTTGTCTGTTCTAAACAATTCTGAAAATGGTGTATTATAATGAACTGGATTAATGTTTTGGACATTGTCCATCATGTAGGTTTATCACAACATGTAGGGTCATCACTTTGTCCGGTGGTCTGATGGGCCCAACAGAATGGGTTCCCAATCTTATCTCTCCTTGTGAAGATAAACACAATTTGAGTCTCTGAAACATGTTTGGAACAAATTTAAGCAACTTACAGCATCCAGAATATTAGTCAAGATAGTGTGGAATGTGAAGATTTAAGTATTCTGGGGTGTTATGCCATGTTTATTGGTAAATATGAGTAATTACCAGTATTTCAGGGGACAATAATGCTGTCTTGGAATGTTGGACTCCGAAACATGGGTAACTGTTTACCAAGAAACACAGTGTTTTATCCCAAAAGACTTGACTATTTATCAGCACAACTGTGAAAACCTCAAATCTCGCAATATTTGTACTGGATTTATTCATTTATTGTCTTGATTTTACAGAAGAAAAAGTATTATAACATGTCATAACACAAAATCAAGGATAACAAACTACAGGATCACAAGACTCACTTGTAAATTCACTGACTAACTTTATGTCACTCTTCACCTGTACAGACTTTATAACAATGAGTAGTTAACTGACTTGTGCATGCTGAAAACAGTGTTCACAAAGGAGCCTGCTCAGTGAAATTATTCTCCTAACCATTGCCTGAGAGGACTGCCAAAACCCAGAAGGTACATCATGCAAGACACTCAGTCTTGTGGCTTTTGTTTGGACCTGGCACCTCTCAGATACAGAGCACAATTGTTCAGCACAGAAGTGCAGTGTGCAGTTTAAAATAACTAAGTGCAAATGTAGGCCATTTATGGTCTGATCATTTTTATTCCTAGGGATTTACTGGTGCACATTCTTTTTAATAGCATGCCACACTGATGTGTTGTGCATGATATTTTCATAGATGTATGGAAACAAATTCACTACACTGAAACTTCTAAATTCTGGTCTGTAAGACCTTCTACTTGCATCATTGGTGCAAAGCACAGCTACTTTGCTACAGGCCTCACAGTTAAAAAAAAATTGTATTTTGGTCCTGTCTCTTTCTGATATCTGTTAGCTGGTTCATGAAATTTTATTTTTTAATTTTTTATTTCATTGTTATTTCTTTTTTTTTAATACTAGGATAAAATATGGAGATACTGTCACTGTGAATAGGAGCAGGGTGAGCTGGCCAGTCACTGGGAACAAGAATCAAGGGATAAAGAACCAGCAACAGAAGAGCCCATCATCAGTGTTAAGCCATCTTCATCCAATCCAGCTAAAGCTAACAGTTGTGTTAAGGTTCTCATAATATTTGTCCTTCCATTTCCATCACAATCATAGTCCTCAAAGTAGTCACTTTTCAAGAGGTTTTCTCACCAAAATTACCAGTATGTAGTTTTCCCCCTTCTGTGCCATGTATTTGCTCATTAAAACCTTCCTAAGTTAATACCTCACTATTACATGGAAAAGAGTATAGCTATATCATAAAATTTCTTCAAGAAGACTATAAGTACGCATTGTCCTGGTCTCATGAAACTTTGAGACCATCATTTCTCCTTCCCCTGCCAATAATTATTCCATTACCCTAACTGTCTATTATGATCCTTGATGTGTGTAATAAGCTCTCTCAATTACATATTATCACTGGTGTTAGGCAATTTGATGGGCAGAAATAGAGAAGTTTAGTTTCCAGACAAAGTACCCTAACAGAGGACTAACTGAATTTCCTTCAGAAATGTTGGTTAGTTAGAGGTAATGATCAGGTTCTAGTGCAGAAGTAACACTTCAGCTGGGACCCCAAGGTTGTGTACACACCAACTGGTCACATCTAACATGTACCTTGAAGATAGAGATAGATAATTGTGGAACATTGCTGGAATGATAACAGCAGGGGTAAACCAAAGTACTTAGACAGTACATATCCCGGTGCCACTTAGTCCATTATGGATCCCCCATGGAGTGCCTTAGTAGTGATCACATACCTACAGATTTGGAAGCTGGAGTTCAACCTTGTTTGCTGTGGCAAGGTCACAAATTTGTTTAATGTAACTAATATTCTAATGCAGGTGCCATTACATTAGACTTGAATCGCTTCCCTCGGGGTGCCAAGTCCTCCAAACTGTGCACCCTAGACATGCTCAGGACTGATGGATCTGTACCAATGGTTAGCATATTCAAGCAGAAGAGGGTGAAAGGCTGGTGGCCATTCTATGTCAAGAAAGAAAATGAAGAAATGGAGCTTACGGTTGGTACTCCATCTTACCCTAATGTACACTGTGGTAAAGAAATAGTAGTTATGTCATTTTAACACAACTTTATACGGTAATTGAAGCAAGGATGCATTATTCGTCTGCGACTTTCAGCATGCATTAATGAATTTAGTTCTCTTTTAAATTTGTAATAATGTGAAATATATTGCAGTTAACATATCCTGAAGAGAATCAGAGGTCTTAGTGATATAACTGTGTCATCATTACTAAATATTACTACTGTAATTGGAACAGGGAAAGGTAGAGGCTGAACTTCATCTTCTAACACGTGAGGAAGCAGAGAAAAACCCAGCAGGATTGGGCCGCAGTGAACCTGACCCTCTTGACAAACCCAAGTAAGTACAGTGGTCACTGGTTGTTGTTTCTATGTTTACTGTATAGACTTCAAGGAAGTATGAAGGATTTATACATCCACTGCTGCTCTTGCATTCTCCTCTAGCTTGTTCTCCTCCTGATTCTTTACTCCTCATTCTTCCTTTTCAGATTCTTTTGATTGTTTGATTCTCATATTATTTAATGATGCCTTTTGAACTACATGAATATGCAGTGGTAGATGATAAGATTATTGTGAATGACAGGGTGGAAGAAACACACAAGGAAGCAATCGTGTACTAATTTAAGTTTTGCATGGAGGAATTGAAGATAATACACACACACACACAGATATTACAAACTGGACAGCCAAATCTCAGGAGAGATTCAAACACAGAAGCTGTGAATAGGAAGCAAAAATGCTAACTATTATACTTGTATGAGATCCATTATTATTATTATTATTATTATTATTATCATCATCATCATCACCACCACCACCACCATCATCATCATCATCATCCTTCATTTTTATGATAATCACTTCTCCTTATTTTGGTGTCTTCTTTTGAGAGTTCAATCTGAGATGCTCTCTTACATCTCAAATTTCACTTGTGGGTAAGAAAATCCCACAGTTCCCTTTTCTCTCATATCCATTGTCATTTTGGATAGAGTACATTTTCTCATTCTCTTCACATAGCCAGACCAATGATGAATATATTTTTCTAAATTCTATTGTAATGTGACATGTGCATATTCGCACCTGTACCAATTTATTGTACTGATATATGAATACTCTACACACACTGCAGACATTTTTAAATACAAAATACAGGTTTTCAGCATTATAACTTGGTGATCAAGATTCATTTTTCTGATTCTTCCATCACAGAACTGTAAAATTGACAACTTTATGTCAATTTATAATCTGTCTCCATGCATGCTTGCCCTCCATTATGTTCTCTTTGATTTAATCACCTAACAGTACTTGGTGAAGTGGACAGTTTATAAAGCTGTTTAGTTATAATTGTGTCCATCCTGCTACTCCCTTTTCCAAAATTCTCCACAGGACTTTGTTCTCAGACACCTTATGGCCGTGCATATGTATAATTTTATAATGTTTGCCAGCCGGCCAGATGCATCCTTCATGTGGTTCCTGAACCCACTGAAGTCAATCCGGTACATTGTGTGGCACAACTACAAGTGGGCCATCCTCAAAATTCTGGCTGTTCTGGCTCTGGCAGTTGTGTTGTTGCTGTTCTTCTACTCAGTGCCAGGCTACACTGTCAAGAAGCTGCTGGGTGCTTGAAACTCTGACCTCAACATGTACAGAAGAGTCACAGTCACAAGTATTAGGCATCACATAGACCACTGTGATGTCAAGTACTGCCTCAGTAGAACAGGCTGAATATGCCAGCTGCATAGTCCTCTGGCCTAACACAGTAACTGGGGTGGTGTACTGGTGTGAAAAGAAACTGGACAGCTTTCCAGAAGAAGGGCCATTAAAAGTAACCTGAATTCTTCACATGCTGCTAAAGTATGATGCCAAGCCTCTGGATGTCAGTGTCCTATATATTCCTGCTTGAAAGTTTTGACAGAATTCACAATATCAGGTCTTGGTCAGAATTTTCGTGTATACTATATCATACCTGCAGACCATTGTTTGTCCACTGCATAGAGTGAGCCATGAATACTGACACTATTGTAGGAGCCATAAACCTAAACCTTGCTTCATAAGAATTAGAAGGTCATGGCATTAAGCATAATATACATTTGTAAGGGTGCAAACAGCAAATACATTCCTACAATCATGTGCTAAATCACGTTAGTGTCGTGACTTGGAGCAGTCAGTAATTAACTGAACCTTATGTTATTGTACATAAAAGTAGGCAAGAACATGGCTGTGTGATATAGTAAGTGCTGTGGATGGTATTGTACATCTGTGATTGCTGTTTGCAACATGAACACTACTGCCTAACAGAAAGGGCAGTGGCCACAACACGGGTATATATCCAGCTGCAGGCAGCTGGAAACTGGGCATTTGCGCACCAAATCGGTGATAGCCATGGTTTGGGATGGGTAAACTGCTTTGTGGTAGTAATTGTGCTGAGCTCTCAAAAGGGAATAATAAATCCTTCCAAGTTTAGAACTTGTAATATTCAGTGTGAACACAATGTCCCTTTTCTGTGAGCTAAATGCTGTCAGAAGCTCTGTTGGATTCAGTTCTTTGTTCACCAAATCCTGTTCCCATCTAATGTTTAATTCCACAAACTTACCAATCTTAAATTTTTTAAACTTGTGAGTGTAGTTGTTATGGTTTGTTGTGTTTTTCCATAAATGGGCTTCAGAGGAGATTGTCACACTCACTCTTCCGTTTGAAAAATCATGCTTCATTAGAAAGTCTGAGTGGGATATAATCATTTAAGTTCTAACAAAATAAATGAGGCCTGATAAGGTTACATGTGTCAAAATATATGGACAGCAAATACACAATCATTTTCTTTCCTTGTACTTAAATCATCATCATCATCATCATCATCATTATTCCCATGAATTATGCAGGCTTAGGATTAACTTTGTTTTACTTGTATTTAAGAAATAACTTCATAAAGTCAGATATTTTAAAGTATTATATAACTGCCCTATGTTTCAGGGATATATATGCACAAGGTAATAATTTTTAATGCAATGAATAAAAGAAAGCCCATCATTATACACCTACATTTAGAACAAGGTTTTCTTCTTTTATTTGTTTTGCAGAGTGCTACAAAAACTGAGCCTGACAGTGGTTAGTGGTAGACATGTTACATTTGTTCCCACTAAGATGGTACATACCTTAGAATGAAACCCTATTCCTCTGATCATGTAGGTTTTATTTTCAGTATGTATTTACATTGCCAGTTGTAGTGTAAAGTAGGGGTGTACAAATTTTCCAGAAATGTAGGAGCCACCCAAAAATAAAAGGTGCAATCATACCAAATTTGGTAGTCATGGCAACCTGGTGCCTGGAATTTGTTCATGTCTTTGGCCATGTAATAATTCTAAATTGAGTAACTTACATATTAGAGCTTTTATGATTGCTTATTTTAATGATGGGCATTTACCCTGGTGGGAACAAAGCAGCACTATGTGATACAAAACGTTCCTGGTGGGTAAAACATTGTGATGACATACAGTTTGTTTTCTTTGTTTCCAGACATGCAATAGCATAGGAATCATTGTATTAGTTCAAAACTTCGGGAATTTGATAGCACTTTATATTTAAATGGAAGGAAATTAGTCATCGTACATGTTACATTGTACTGTTAAATAATAATAAATTTTAATTACATGTTGGAAGTATAATAAATTTGATTCTGCTGCTGTTGTGAAGTTCACACTTTGCATACATGTCAGTCCATTTACTTTTATGTGACCATATGAGGTGTAATGAGAGGAACCACTCTAAAATTTCAGATTTTGTCTAAATTCCTGATTTCAGATTTTATTAGCTCTTATTTCTTTCCTAATATTCACCAGAAACTTCATCTCTGTTTGTTAACTTACGTCCATGTTTTTATTCAAGTAATACACTGCTAGCAAAGTGTTCATTAGAATTAAAAATTAAGTCTAAAAAGCATATTTAATTTCACAGTACTATTGTTAGCATTCCTCTTTCATATTCAGGAGATCTTGGATTCAGTCTCAGTCCAGATTTATCCCAAGTGAGGTTATCCCTTCTTCCCGCATACTTCCACATTCATCATTCACAGTCATCCACAATTTCAATTCTGAAAAACCTGTGAGCTTGGAAAAATGTTATAAAACAACATAAGAACCAACCAACCATTTGGTGCAACATGAATCTACACTGCTTTATATTTTGTCTCACGCATTTTGTAAGTACAGTTCCTCATGAAGCCCAATTAATTGGTCATATGATGACAAGGCCTTCCCATTTCTCCTCTTGTATCCACTTATTTATTTATCTTTTCTCATTCAGTTCTCAATCTTCTATTTGGAATCCAAGTGGTCATTTATTCAACATCTTGATTTTTAATACAGTAATATGAGGAGTACAAAGTTTGAAACCCCTCGTTATGTAATTTTCTCCAGTTCTTGGACCACGTAAACATATGATTGGTAAAAGTTTCCAGAATTTTATGTTGCAGTATGTCAATGCCTATCCAACTGGTTTCTTCATGAACTTGTAAGGTTCTCTTACAATATTTCATATATGCTTCATTATATAGAACATTGCTATTGTATCTAACCTCATTAAGTTATATGCTCTGAAATTTTATTCTTTTGTCCTCTCACAGACATAACGCAAATCTTGGCACAGATCTGAGAAATAATTACTTCACTAGATTTAGCTGTCTTTGGAATATTGCTTTAAATTATTACTTTGAAGCATGTAACAGCAAATAAATGCTAAAATGTTAAAAGAAAATCATTGCAGTGAGCAGCTGCAAGGTTGTGCTGTGGTATTTTTGGTTTCTAGGCATACCACATAACTGAAAACCTGCTGTGGTTTCGGTGCATAAGAATTAATGTTACGTGAATCTATCCTTTTAGGCCAACCACATATAAACAATGCTTTAAAATTCACTCCACTTTTGAAGATATAGTAGCAGTAAAAATGTGACATTGACATATCCCCTGTGTTGGAAACCACTACTGTTAATGTGTTAACTGTAAATTCTGGAATTAAATTATGTTTTCTGGCAGTAGCCTGCTAAATAATTTCAGTCATTCAACAGTAGTTAGTCACCACCAAGGTGCAAAATGATCTGCTTGCTTGTGACTGTATACTCATATAAAATGAAACTCCACATAATGTAAGCTGCAGCACTACCTGTTCTCCTTAAATATCACCCTATGAGAATTTCATACAGTAGAGCATTATAAGGGTGTCTAGTATATAGATGTTGGTCATAAATGCCACCAGTCTAACAACACTTTCAGTTTTAGTTTTAAAATTGGTGCTCAGACATATTGGAATTAAGTTCTTATACCATACTTGAAAAGATAATGCCCACTTTCTGTTGCTGACATACATCGTATAAGCAGCAGGGACTCTTTACAGTGTGTGAGTCTGCAGTGTTGTGCTACTCCAGTTCACTTTCAAATTCAGTTGACTAGTCTAAGTATATGTGGCAGCAGGCATAAAATTGTGCCTTGTCTTTCACTGTACTGTATGGAGGTACCCAGATTGACAGTTGTAGATTTATTTCAGTCACTCACCAACAAATTTCTGCTTCTACAGTTCTTTACACTCAATAACAATGGGGGCCTTGAAATGGAAAGCCTCCTGTTTTTATTGCATGCTGTTGAGAAGTTTGACACATGTAAATTTCATATAAATTCATACAACATTATTAAAGTCATAGTAATTTTGCAGTGCAGTGTCCAACTTTGAACAAAAGCACACACTCCCTGCGGTCTGTCCTCTACAGCCACTGGCACTGGCACACAGCATTCTGCATTGTGTTGTCATTGGCACAGTGGCATATTTGTAGGCTTTTTTTTTTTTTTTTCAAATGACAAACAGGTGATAATTTGTTGGTGCAATTGGAGGACTCTAGGGTGGATGTGGCAACACTATCCACCCCATAATTTGTGGTGGCTTCTGTGGTGTGCACACTTGCATGTGGCCTAGCGTTGGCATGACCACTCACCTTCATTCAAAATGCCAAGGTCAAGAATGTGTGGAACTACTCCCCCATTTCCCCTACATTTTTATACCATGACACTTAACTAACCACAAGGACAGCTTTACTTTTTTTTGGGTACAAAATCTAACTGCATCTCTGCTTACTAAATGAAGTTCTTAGTGTTATACTGACAATAAGACAAATTTTGGCGAATTAAGATGTGTTTAAACAGACAGAAGTGCTTAGAATGTGTGGAATTCTCACTGCATGACATTGTTGTAGTTCCGTAAGTATATTACAACTTTCAATTATGCTAAAACTCAGCGATAATGTGGATGGACTTTATGTACTTTAAACCTTACTGTATGGGATGTATTTCTATCATCTGTACATAGAATCATATCACTCTGATGTTTCTGTGTAAACAAAAAAGATATTAATAGAAATGTCATGTGTTACATATATTTAAGTATGTGTGATGTCTGGAGCAATCTGTGAGGTTTACAAAACCAGGTCTCCTTTCAGGCTGTTCTCTAGGAATATTATATTTATTCCTAACCCTTTGAAGCTCAGCACCTCCGTGTTTAATTTTTAAAAACTCCACATTTTTCCTACACAGTCTGATTATGTGTTCCACACCATTCTTACAATAAACCATGGCTCTCCCTATACAACATAATGCAACTGATCTTTCTCAAAGAAGCACACGGTGTTCTTTGAAGGCCAGGAACTGATTCTGTATATATATATATATATATTGCAGATTAATTTTAATCACCCAAGAGTTAATTTTCATTTTCCATCAGACATGTAATGCTAAACAATATATGCACAGAGTATTCAAAAACTTCTCACTCAGTGTGGAAGCATTATTACAAATGCAAGGTTATTATTGGAGTTTAAAAATTAACAAAGACTTCGTCCCTTATCTCCATGTGCTGAGGTAAGTCTATTAGTATTTCTTTCCATTGCAGTGATGTTCCTATCATGATTTACTGTTTAGTGTTATGTTGCTTGCAATGTCATCAAAATTCATGTAAAGAAGTAGGTTCCTATGGATATCTTCAACAGCAAACATTACATACATGCTAACGAGCACCAAACCTGCGCATTTTTACACTGTCTGACAGAAGAAATGTCAAAATTAATAATGCAGAAATCTTAAATTCCATTATCTAAACGGACAGTAAGTATAAAATAGGTTACGTCTGAACTAGCCTGAGGCACAGATGGATTGAGAGAAAGATCTGCTCATTAAAAGACTTCAAAACACTGTTATGCACATGTCATTCCATCAGTTCACAAAGAAATAGACAAAAGGCAGATAATGTTCAGTGCTTGTTGATTTGTCATTCTATAATAAGCCTAAAATAATTATTCGATTAAATTTCCTTGGCCAGACAGCCACTTCAAGATGTGATGGTTTTCTGACATTTCAGGTACTAACTCTGTCCCCATCTTCAGGGTGTGTTGGTGGTTTGGTAGAACCAAAACTGATGACTAGATGTTCTTTGTGTATATCTCCATGTGGGCGGGCATAGGATGGAATGTGACCCCTCTGGTTAATGGGAGTAGTCAAAATGTCATTGCACTTGGCCAGGACTGTCTATTGCTGGTTCTGGAGAGCGTTTCACTACACTAATTACCAGCTGCCACATACAACTGAATATGTATCCTGCCTCCCTGATGAAGTTTCCAGGATGTATTTGAATTTCTATAGCTTTGTTCACTATCCAGTTCATACATGTAGTTGTCCTATTCAGTCTGCATGTTTTCGCAAATTGGATTGCGTGTCCTGTTTTTAGTAGGTGTTCTTCTGCAGCTGAATTTTCTGTCTGGCTATGCTGCAGATGTCTTATGTATTCTTGGCATCTGATTTTGATAGTCTTGGAAGTCTGGCCCGCATATACTACTTTACCACATTCACACTGAATGCAGTGCACCCCACTATTTTAATGCCTAGATTGTTCTTGATTGTGCTTAATGTGCTAGAAGTTATGGGGACAGAGTTAGTCCCTGAAACATCAGAAAAACTTCAAATCTTGATGCGGCTGTGTGCCTGAGAAAATTTCATTGAATTCTCTTGCTGTGAAAGCTGGAAGACTAATATAAAATAATTATTTCCAGAATTTTATGAAAGAAGCACACTTAATGTGAACCTGAACTAGAAAATGTCTGTATAATATGGTCTTTCTTCCATACGCTCACATTCTCAACTTCTTTTAAATAGTTTATGTTCATACCACACATGTATATACAATTTAACAAAATCTTTTTGTACCATCACAGAATACACAATTTTTCTTGCATTGCATATTTATTCACATTACATTTTCCTCCTAGAACATACAAAAACAATTCAGCACACAGTGATGGTGTAAAAAGATTTAATCAAATTAAACACTAGTGAATGGTATGAAAATGAACCATTTTAAGATATTAATGGCGAATCAAGTCACATTAATGTGGACATAATCTCCTGAGAATTAACACTTATTACCAAAACATGTAGGAGAAAAATATGATGTAAATAAATATAACGTAACAATGTAATATCCTGTGATGGTATGACAGATTTTGTCACATTCTCATCCTATTTGGTATGTATATGAACCGGGTTAGCCCAATCAGTAACTTGGCTGGATATGAACTGTGTGCTGCAATTAAGTTCTGAGAAAGGCCAGGACTTATTGACTTTGCCAGCATCTCCAGATTGGCTCTGGGCTAGGTACTGGTTAGAGTTATAGGAGCCAGAGTGTAAGATTAACCATTCAGCTCCATGCAAGGCTGAGATTATGGAAGTGCGGTGCTTTATCTTCACTCCCCTTATACACTTTCAGTGTCATATTTGGATATTTATTAAGTATTTGTATGCCTGAGGGTACTACCAATTTTAACATAACATATTTGTGGGTCTCCTATAAAACTGCTTAAAAACAGATATTTTTTAATATGGCCATAAAGATTTGGATTAATTGCCTCTTCCAAAGAATACTGGGAGACCAAATTAACTGTAACGAAGCAGACACCCTTAGCTAATTATTCAAAAGCAGCTGGCCACCAGCAGGTGGTCAGGGAATTCTTTTTTTGGTATACCAGGTCATCATGTTCAGCTGGTACAGGTGAGGCATTAACATGATCTTGCAATGTAAGTCCATAAGAGTTATAATTGGTGATTCAGTGTCATTTTATGTGGATCCATATGAATTACATGTTTTGATCAGGAGGCCATGGTTTGGACAATTGTAATGCAGGATCAGTTTATTAGCCTTGATAGCTACATAAGGAGTTGCTACAGACAACACACATCCGTGCAGCTGTAGTTTCCCTTCCTTCTGCTCCTGTCTTTTGCGGAAATTCATCCATGTGAACTTGTGCAACATATCTATTTTAAATAAAAATTACAGATTGTGATATGCAAAGATATTACAGATTAAAACAATTATATATATATATATATAAACAATTATTTTTCAAAACGTGTGAACTGAATTACGTAGTATTTTTAACCAACTGACTTGTTTGTAAATTATGTATAATAATATAAAGCTTGTAAATATGTATCCAAGAAGATACCTTAGCAGTTAATTTTATTTTAATATGTATTGTAGCTTAGAGAACAAGAATCTTTCCCTAAAACATCTTTCAAAAAAACACTTTTCTGTTTGTAACAGGGAAATGACAGACATAGCTATTATAAGCATCTTACTTTAATGACAATACATGAATGTTTTGTCATTACTGGTGCAAACTTTTAAACAGGGTCATCCAAAACAGGTTTTGAAAATTGTTCTCAGAGTACACTTCTTGTAAATTATATACAGTGAGGCTCACTGATCCTCCTTTATTTATATGGTGTTGTGTTCAACAGTGCATAATTGATTTATGATTTTCATTACTGTAACATGGTAACTGGTTCATAATTAGCTTTCCTTATGTAAGAGTGTCATCATTGTTACTTTCCATATGAATAAGTCAAAATTAGTTTAGTGACTATACTTTGCGCTGGTTGACCAAGGCATCAGGGCTTGATTTCCCATAGAGGCAAGAAATTTTTCTCTCCTCCAAAGGACACAGACCAACTCTGTGTCCCTCCCAGCTTCCTATTCAGTGGGTGTGAGGGACTCTTTCCCCAAGGGTAATGCATGCAATGGACAATGCTAATGTGTCTCTAGATTCACAAATCCCCATGGATAGAGCAGCCAGGGTATGCAGTTGCCCCCTGATCTCAATCTACTTTTGAAGTAAAGAATGCATTCATGCCCCTATATGCCATCAAAGTTTGGTGCCTAATTAAGCATAGGGATGACTACCTTTTATCTGTAGGTTGTATGTGCTGATTATGTTATTACATAATTTAATTTTGTGGCATTCATCGTCTGAAATAATCAGTCTCATATATTAGACCTTACAAAGGAAGATGTATCCTGTATATGTCAATGAACTTAGCAAAATGTTAACTAAAGAAAATTCTTGGGTGCCATCATCACATTGTGTATTTCTTATCAATAAGGTGTTAATTAACCATAATTAGCACCTTACTGTGAAGAAAATTCTTATTACCAAATTATGGGTATGGTGTCCCATAGGGGCCTAATCAAACTCTTATGAATCATTTACACAATTTTAATCAAATATCATATGTTTTCTGGCATTATTATATATATATTAATTGAATTATTAGTAATCTGTACTTACAAGACTTATTAAAATTATCATATTATACAGTTATATAGAACAGCTTCACTTAGTTTTTTTTAATTCATTTAAAAATAAAAACGTTTAGTACCAAATCTCGTTTGTATAGTTATGACTCATGCATATTGTTGCACTGTAACATATGAGCAGTACCACCAACTTTCTGTTAACTATGTGCCTGACCCCTAAAATGGCATATGTTTAGCAACAATGAGGTTTACAATAAAAATTGGAGCTTCTCTCAGTCACAGTTATATTCCTATCGCATTGCTTCTTTTGTCACAGCATCATGGGATGGTAAGAGAGAACTCACCATAGGTATCACACCTTCCATGTACCCCACATATTCTCAGTTTAGCCAATAATAATATCTCCAAATAAAGGTATGTACAAAACAAAATAATGAAGTCTTCATTTTATTGCTATATATCTGGACAGGAAATTATATTTTGAATGTTTCTTGGCCACCCTGAAGCATGGTGTCAGTTTATTCTAACATCACTTATACTACTTAAGAAAAATGCAGTTCTAAATATGCGAATCAACACATGTATACAGCATTGTGCAATGTATACATATTTAAATAAAACTCCCTAATGATGGTGATATGTGGTAATAGAATGAAGCCATGCATGTATGTAAAAAATACAGTAAGGCACTGATAAGTGCACATTTGTGCACGAGTGTCAGACACTCCTCCTGTCAATTGGGGTTGTTCTGTAATTTGTGAAGATGAATTGCATGTACCTGAATATAAGATGACCCGACACATAAAACAGCTCCCCCCCCCCCCCCCCCCCCCCCCAC
>Ga0123355_10003371_pt1 | contig 22883 bp, 9 predicted proteins | sample TergutEmb28metaG_3_FD_89872 | JGI IMG/M metagenome (GOLD analysis project Ga0123355, IMG submission 89872) | Embiratermes neotenicus P1 segment gut microbial communities from Petit-Saut dam, French Guiana - Emb289 P1 | ecosystem: Host-associated > Arthropoda: Insects > Digestive system > Gut ... | reverse complement strand
TGATGCCGCAGCCTCCTTACTCACCTGATCTCGAGCCCTGCGACTTCTTCTTATTTCAAAAAGCAAAATCGGCAATGAAAGGACACCATTTTGAATCAACAGAAGACATCCAGAGGTCTGTAACGCAGGCCTTAAACGACATTTCTCAAGCTGCTTTCCAGGAATACTACAAAAAGTGGCAGCACTGCTGGAAAACGTGTGTGCAGGCTCAAGGAATGTACTTGAAGGTGACCGTATTTTAGTTGATGAATAAATAAAATAAAACTCTTTTTTGGAACCAGTCTCATTACTTTACTGTCGGACCTCGTAAATATATATATATATATATAATATTTTCCTTATGGCGCAATATTTCCACTCGGGCCTTGACCGCCTTATTGTTGAGCTTTCGATATCACACACAGACAAACCTCACTCGGTAGAACTCATCTGGAGGAACGATCAGCCCGTCGCAAAGGCCTCTACCTGACAACACACAGCATTCACAAGGGCCACACATCTATGCCTCCCTGCCCCCAGGCGGCATTCGAAGCAGCAATCCCAGCAAACGAGCGGTGGCAAGCCGACGCCTTACACCGCTCTGCTACCTAGATCGACAGAATATGTAATACGTATTGGTTTTGCACAGCAAGAACCGTTACGCGGTCTCACCTCGCAGTTAGTTTGTACGGACAGTACAATGCTTCTCTTGTTGATAACTGGTGGTAACTACACGGAAAGTCTTCCATTTAATACGAACAACCAAAAGCACTATTCACGCTGACTTATGCATGGCTGTGTATAATTAGTGAAATGGGATCTTATGCTCTAAATTAAGTAAATACTATTAGTTCCCTCCGTGTAGCATTACATAGCATACTAGGCAGGGTATATGGTGTTTTTTACCCTCTTGACCAATAATCGCTGGCCCAACGTTCTAGCAAGCTTTTATTAGACTTTCTAAAGGGTTTTATCACTGCGATCTTTTGTCTAGCTCCCTTCATCAACTGTTAAGCTTCTCCGACACGCGGCGTAACACGCAACTCTGACAGAGCGTCGGGCGGAGCGTTGGGTCGGCGCTTATCGGTCAAGCACGGGAAAAACGCCCATTATAGGACGCGCAGCTGATGCTTGTGGAAAGATACATTTTATTTACGTTACAAGAACTTAGTTCCAAGTTATAAGTATGTTAAGGTCCGCCTTCATTATACCTTATAGCAACTTGTCTGTTGGCAAGTAAAGTGAGCTCTAGTTATTACATTACAGTATTTTATGTAATAATATTTGTAAATATCAAAACACCAACAATTGAGTTCAAAGTTTATAGCTGTTTACGTAGTTCTCAGCGTCGCAAATTTCGGGACGGTTTTCAGACCCTCAGTTCAAACTGAATTCCCGTCTGATCTGTTAGATATAAAGACAATATTTTGTAACAGTAAAATATTAGCTGATGTGTGCTATGTATGTGGGACTTCATGACTCACAGTAAGAGAAGAACGTTTATTATGGATGTTTGAAAATATGATGATGAGGAGGACATTTGGACGCACTGACGTAGCTAGGAAATTTAGACCCGGGGCGTGTAAACACTATGGCTGTCCTAAACAGAAATTGTGAACTTTAAAAAAGTCACTTTCAGTTTCTGAATTTCCGGTCATTCGGCTCAGTATTTTCATATATGTTTAGGACATGAAGTCAAAATTTTCACTTTAGATATCAATTTTGCTGCCACTTGAACTCTGCCCCAAAGGAACGGCCGTAATATTTGTCCCCCTCCTTACGCTCCTGTTTGGACATATGTGGGAGGGCATAACATGAGTGGGTAGAAAATTACGTAATTAGAAATTCCATTATGCATAGTCTTCAACAAATGTTGTTACGAAGATCAAACGAAGAGGGAAGAGATAAAGGTGCATGCAGCAAACACTGAGGACATGATACACGTATTTATCTTGTAACTACTTGGATCCAAATAACAGAGTTTAAAATTATTTAATGAAATTTTGAATTTTTTGAATATTTAACGTATGTCCCGCATGTATTAATATGATCAGATTAATATAGTGAAAATATTTATATATAGGATAATAGTGACGCAGGATTATCTCTTGGGAACTGAAATCCCACTGTCGCAGGTGTTAGGGTGAGGGAGATTGTGCGAGTCGCACAATCTCCCTCACCCCGGACGCATAGCCTGCTGCTCTGCTTCTAACAGCCGACCACCAGCAACCAAGACATTACACACTATACGCGGCAATAACACAAGTATAGTCTCGAGCTCCTGATGATGGGCATATAAGTGCCCGAAACATGTTGAGCAGATTATAAGTGCAATAAAGTATTCAGTAGCATCTAGTTGGTTTTCTTGTCTAGAATTTGTCAGCCGTCTCTGGTCGTTTGTTGTTGCAGGGAAAAGGCGAAGGGATAAATGTATTACGCAGAAACTGCTCGATATTTTACACCGTAAAATCAATCATTACATATTGCTGTTGAAACGCATGCTCTGCTTAGAACAGCATAAATCTGCAAGTAATGTTGCAGGCCTTCGTTTGTCTTGGGTGTTACCTAGCGCATGTTGGTACTTGGTAACGTGTATTAAAATAAAGAGTACCAAGTCACTCATTCCTGTGCGTTCTGCAGTCTTTACCTACTCTTTATCTCAAGGCTAGTAACATATAATAATATTTTTTGAAAAAGGAAGAAAAATTCCGAGCATCTGTACAATATTCATTGAATCTTGTGCGTAGAAAGGAATTTGTCACTTCTAAGCCATTTTCTGGATTCTAGACTATATGCTTCTTAAGGTGTAGGGCAACCGCTTGAGATAAAGTCACTAGGTTTTCAGAGACGTCTGGAAATATTAGCCTAAAGACACAACACCAGCAGTGTATCATCTGACACACTGAATTTCTAAGTACCCTGCACCAAACCGAAGCGAAGTATGAGTGCAAAATATCACCCAAATTTTGTTCTCTGAATTTTATTTTAATAATAAGTTCAATCCAGGAGGCTGGATGTTGTTAGAACAAGCTGTTGGAGAAGATTTTAGTGTCGCAGAGAGTTATAAGCTCGAAGGACACTACTTAAATAGTTACAAATTTATATTTTCTGTTTACCCAGCGAAGACTAGGACGAAGCGAAACATAACGACATGCAACGAACAGGCCACAATTTCGGTTCGGTTTAACGAAAAAAACGTGGTGCAGGGAGTTTTACAGTTGGGAACTCGTATGTAAGTTGAGAACGCGGAAAGGGGGGTACTTCACGTATCTTCGGCTGGAGCCAAAAACGCTGTAGTGACCCGATTTGTTCAAATGAATTGCTGAAAGATAACATATGGACAGAGAATAGTAAAATACTGGAAGTATTCGGTAAATTATAATCTAATGCATCCTACATACATTTCCCTTCAAAGCAGCCAAATACAGAACAAAAATTAAGAAATGTAAGGGTGAAGTGGTTCATATGCACAAAATGCAGGCATGTAAGGGTAGCAGAGATCGAGCTCCTGTCATTCTTAGTCTCGTCACTGACTGGAGTTGAGCGTTTGGACTCACGCCCACACTGCTTTATCCCCAGGAAGGAGACGCTGGTGTCTACTGGATAGGAGACTGCGCGGGGCCCAGGGACGGTGTCGATGTTGTGCGAGGGAAAAATCCCTTTCCACTGCCGGGAATTGAAGACAAAATTTCAGCCCATAGCCTAGTGACGGGAAGACGAGAAAGAATACGTATGCAGCTACTGGATGACCTTAAGGGAGCAAGAGGATACTTTTCGTCGAAATTAATACGCGACAGCAAATTTTTCAGTTTCGTGCATTTAATTTCTATAATACTAAAAATAATATTGTTCTTGTCGTAATAGATTTGTGGATGAGGCAGCGTAAGAAGAGAAGCAATGGGGACAGATAACATTCGGTGCGACATTTTAAGCTCGTGGTTTGTTACGGGAGGAGGATTCGCGGCATATTGTGAGCGGAAAAGAAAAATTCTTAAAATAACGGTAGAAATTGCAAATACAATATGATGGAAGTTACAGACTTTGTTCATACCACCACAAAACGAAGCAAAATAGGGGAAAACTAAAAAAGGTATGTGACCTTTGAAATTTGCCAAAATACGTAGTTATATACTCACAGATGAGACATATCCACGTGAAATTATATCCTAACTCAGCATCACTGTATTTCACTCACGTGTTCTGTTAGTATTGTTGGCACGCGCAAAAGCTATTGTCTTGTATACTGCCGTCCATGTCTGAGATTTGAGTAAGGGCTGTGAAGATCCCGTGTTCAGAGTCCCTACTCTCAGATAAATGCTGTAGAAAGAAGAACTGCACTACCCATGTCCAGCTTCCCTAGCAAAAATGTTTAGCAAGTCAACATTGTCTCGTTACTTCGAGCAAATAAAGAGTTTCCATTGAAGACTAACGTAACGAGACCTCACCATGGAAGAATGTTGACAAACAAAATATATTTAATCACAGATTATCTCGTGCCCAAAAATTTATTGACTATGCCCTCGGGGTAGAAAATGCCACGTTTCGGATATTTGAAGGGCACATACGCTTCAAAGAAGAGACTTTCGATTTAACTGTCTAAAAATCTGTTGTCCCCCACCATTTCATTAGAATCCGGGAAGGATGGTTTTGCGAAGTAAGCTAAAGTTGCGCAGCAAATCAAGCAGCATTTACTATTTTCAGCTAATAAGGCAATGGACGGCAAAGTTTATGGAAGAGAAATAGTCTGTATTATCATTTATCAACATCCGGAGCAGCAATTAAATCCATATGGTGTTAAATACTCCATAGAACCGAGTCCTTCTTGAGAAGCTAACCGATTTTCAACTAGTCAAGAATTTTCCCGCATGTTATCGTAACCAAAGATTCACTGCTGCATTTAGAAATTCCCGCCACCTCTTCCTATCCTGAGCCAGATAAATCCAATCAATACCCCCACCCACTCACTGAAGACCCATCTTAATATTATCCTCCCTTATACGCCTGGGCCCTAAAAATGGTCTGTTTCTTTCAGGTTTCCCCATCAAAAGCTTGTATAAACCTCTCCTCTCTCCCATACGCGCTACATGCTCCGTCCATCATATTCTTCTCGATTCCATCATCCGAATATTATTTAGTGAGGAGTACAGATCATTAACCTGTAGTGTTTGTTGGTATTTAAACAAACGTAGGGAATTCAAGGTCATTTTAAATAACACTAAATAGAATCAATATAATACATGGTAAACCTTGAAAGTTGTAGATTCGAAAATTACCCTGTATTTTCGAATCCTATCAATAGATTTATGAAGATGAAAAATAAATTTATGTTGTGTCTGATGGTTATTTGTTTACTGAGAAGTAATACTTTTCGAAACTACTTCTATAAAAAAAGTTATAACGGCTGCTCTGAAAATGTTGGCAAGAATTTAGAGACTGGGAAAGATGGCGGATGCATGGAGGTTTAATACCTTTTTCCAATGGAAAATTCTTACTCCAAGGATTTTATTTCCCCCGAGGGGTGAGGTGGTATATTTTCTCATAGTTTCTTAACATTTTTGGCTCTCCTTACATGAGGGTAAACTGACTGAAGGTGTTTTCTGTTTCAACATTTTTGTTCCGCGGTTGCCATCCTCGGTTGTACGGGAAAATTTCGAGTCCTAACTTTACATACAGTTGCCCCTCGTGAATATGGGAAAGAGATGATCTGGGCCATGAGAATTATGTTATGAATTAAAGTAATAAGTAAAACCACTAAAGAAATATATATATATATAAATGGTTCTTGCCAAACCTTTAAAACCCACATTTCATCTAGATATGAGAATTATTCCTCATTCGGAATCGATCTTTATACGGCTGATTGCATTTAGTAAATAAAAGATAATACATACTCGTACATCTGATGGTGATTAAATTATATTATATTGAACTAAGTAGCCGATAGGTAAAGCAAACACGAATACATTGGAGTCGTGATTAATGTGTAGTTTTGAATGCCGGGCTGAAGTCCCGGAGGAGTTGTGGTTTTCTGTTTTACTTTTCACTGCCGCTTCCAGGCCGTCCAGTGCTCACCGGGAGCTATTCCCCTGGAATTGACACAGCCAGACTGTAAGACTTAAAACTCACATTAATGTAGTGGCAAAGATAAGAAAGCCTAGAAATATACTTCCATATGAATGCTCTAATTAGATCCTAGTAGATTTGTTTTTAAAATAAAGCCAACTTGCCCTGTGACTGCAACGTTTTGGCAGTTTCTATCCTGTTGCTGGGAGCAGTGATCACTCGGTGTGAAGCGGAAGGCTGACTATCCCAGAATATTCCAGACCGTATCAAGATAATCCTAGTAATTAACCAACTAGATGCACAAATTCTTGTTTTATAATAAGTTTGTTAAATGCCTCTACATATATCGAGCACTATTGTGCTTATCATCAGGAGGTCAAAATTGTATTATAGAGCATCTGGTATCATCACACCTGTAGGTGGCCGTCCCGTGCACCTGTGCACCGGACGGCCACTTACAGAGTGTGACAATTCCAGATGCAGTATAATACAATTTTGACCTCCTGATGGTGAGCACATAGTGCTCGAAACATGAAGAGGAATTTAATAAACTTATTATAAAACAAGATTTTGTGCATCAAGTTGGTTAATTACTAGGATTATACTGAGATGCAGGGTCAGCACAATATCAAAAAACATATCAAGATGTCTTCCTTTATGCGTAGTAAATATTATGTCCATAACGTCCTCCGTATGGTCCAGGTAGTTGTCGTGATTTATTAGATGTTGGGCATAAGCCGAGATACTGTAATTTTTGTGTAGGTTAGGGCTACAGTCGAAAGATACCATACACATAAAAAGAGTGAGAGGGGCGTGCAAATTAATGACAAAATTATCACTACCAAAAACAAAATATTTAATGTGACAGATAAACTTGACTCCCAATAGGTGGAACTTTTCAGCTACAAGCCTTCACTACAGGAAAAACCTTCGGTATGCTGTAAGCCACGGTGTGAACGTGAAATACACCGCCTACGTGACCTAAGACCTTTTCATATACAAGGTGGTTCAAATATGACCGGGACTGATTTGTGTGTAAATCTGGCGACATCAGTCCCGGTCATATTTGAACCACCTTGTAAATAAAATACTACGCGTCTGTCATTAACACAACATTTTATTCATATACAATGGTATATATGTCAGGGCGACATGTTTCGACCTAGTAGGTCATCCTCAGACCCTCCAAGAACACAGATCTAAGCGTTAGATCTGTGTTCTTGGAGGGTCTGGCGATTACCTACTAGGTCGAAACATGTCGCCCTGACATATATACCATTGTATATGAATAAAATGTTGTGTTAATGACTGACGTGTAGTATTTTATTTATATGTTGTAACACTTCGGGACGGAAAACTTTAAAAATAAGACCTTTTCACCTTAATACATCAATAAATATGTAAATACAGGGCGACAACAGTTTATATACAAATGGAGATTATTATAATATTTCTGCCATATCGTACATACTGTTATGGGAAAACACCACACGTTAGACTACGTGACATTGAATAAAGCATCATACACAATCAACTGCCAGTAGCCACCACAAACATTTGTCATTTTCTAAAAGATTTTAAGAGTTTAACATCACCTTATTTTATTACGAAAATTGAATGCAATAAAGAAGAATTGAATTGTAAATATATTTGCAAGAATTGAAAACTTACTTCCACAATGCGATATGTGTACTTCTTTTGATATGTTCCAAAAGCCAGCCTGACGATGACGGCCCTATGGGGATGAAACATGTAGCAGTATGTATACTTCTTAAAGTTGTGTTCGATGATTATTTGTTTCCTCCTTATATTGTAGTTTAATACAACTGGATATATAATTTTAAAATTTAAAAGTAAGCTGGTGGAACGAGGTGCCCTCTTTTATTCCTCCACATAATCACTAGACCAACTTAGATAGTTGAAGAACAAAAGGCCAACTTGATGTCACTTGCTATTTTATTTCACTTCTTGTGTGCTCAACATGTTTCGGACATTAATATATCCATCATCAGGAGCTTGAAACTATTCTGTTGAAATACCACATTAGTCCTTTTGTTCTTGGTGGTTGGGTTGGAGTGGTATCCGTGTTGCAGGCTGAAGCACAGTTGTGCTTCAGCCTGCAACAGGGATACCACTCCAACCCAACCACACCAAATCTCCAATACACATCGAACCAAGAACAATAAGACCAGAGAGGTAATTCAACACAATAGTCGCAAGCTCCTGATGATGTCTGAAACATGTTGAGCACATAAGAAGTGAAATAATATAGCAAGTGACATCAAGTTGGTCTTTTATTCTTCAACTATCACAATGATGCACGGTCCAATAAACATAAGATAAACATAAGTCCAATTTAGAGTTTATTATTTTCCAGCGAGGCACAATCATTCCATTTGCTGCAGAGAAGGACTAACAACCCACTGTTTGCATTCAATGGCGCCTCTTGATTTCATCTCATTCTAATGCCGGAAGCTGTTGCTTCATATTTGTTTTTAAGTGATCCAAAAAAATTGGAAATCGCTAGACATAAATTGCGGGTTGGGCCAGACATTCCCAGTTGCATGTGGAGATGTTGACGGCGTTTCTGAGCGCAAAGGACGTTCCACTTCTTCAGTTCTTGGACCGCAGCACAGCAGGCAGGCAACGCAGACCGCTTGCTATTGCACAGCACTGCGGCTGGATGAAGGTAACGTGGAGTCGTAAATTTTTGCCGCCGTGAGTCGCCAGTACAAACGTATCATGAATTATGGAAATTATGTGTAAAAGTATCGGGTTTGTCCGCGTATTTTTGCGTTGATTTCACGACGCTGGGTCAATAACTTAAAAATGTAACCCCGAAAGGTATTTATTTTAATCGAAGGCATCCCGTTGTGTTTTAATACCCACAATAAAACAAGCAGTTTCTTCCTTTCAGAACACAACAATAGTACATGAAATTGCTATGGTAAATACACAGACGTGTAGACTGTAGTTCAAATCTAGTGCATGTTTATATCACCTTGAACCTGAGTGCTTATGTGAATAAAAGTTTTTAGAAAAACCTTCTATTGGAATACTGGATTGACCATACGATTTGATATGTTTTCGACAGCGCATCATAATACATTCTTATTTGATTATAAATACTAACACATTGTTTTGAGGTACATCGCATTTTAATCTTTACAAAATTTTATATTCTTAGTTGCTTTCGCTTACACTATGTAAGTAATATTGGATCCCATAGTACACAGTGCGCACTGATGTACCTTTTACCTATGTACGTTGGCCTGAAGATGGTGTAAGCAAAGACCGTAACATGTTGCCGTAGTAAGATACCAATATCATGCACTATTGGTGTGTTTTTGACGGAACAAACTGCTTGTTTTATTCTGAAAGGTATATTGGCAATGACGGCGACAGTGAAAAACGATTTAGACGCTTTAGATACTACTATGGCATTTATCTGGAGTGACTGAGGAAAACAAAGATGGAACATGCCCACGACGGCTGATTACCCCACCGAAATTCTGAACAGGAACCTCTCCAATAAAATATATAGCTGTACCGATATACCAGCCGCTTGCATTGTTTATTATTGTGTTGGAAATCTATTTTGACTTAGAACTATGAGCATAAAGCACCTTGGGAGGTTACATAATGAACATCTGTTGTATAAAGAAACAAATAAGACAAGCTGTGCTTAGGAATTATTGTTCGGTTAAGTCAGGAAAAATACGTTTTCGTGGAGTTTCATCAAGGACTGCCACTCTGGCAAGATTAAGTTTATTTCGTTATAAATGTTTCATAGTACATAATCATTACGTAATTAAGCATCAGTGGGGACGAAAGAGTTACTTTGGATATTATCTTTTTATAACTTAAAATATACAATGGGCAACTACTAAGATACTTACTTACTTACGCCATGGTGCAGAGTCCTTCTTGAGAAGCGAACTGGTTAGCAGCTACTCAAGAAATTCCCCGCATTTCACGGAACCCGAAGGTTCATTACCGCACTCACAAGCGTCCGCCACCTGTCTCTATCCTGGGCCAGCCCAATACAACTACTAAGATATTATATACTATTTAATCTCGTAAATCTTGGAACGCTTTTTCGAAAATGAGTGTGTAGCTTATAGCTTATAGCTTTCAAGAAAAACATAAAACATGAATTATCGTGGCTGTAAAAAATAAGTAGCAATGGGAGGTAAGAAGTTTTTATTCATTAAAGTGTATATTTTTTCTTTTGAATTTCATATATTCAGTAATTATTCGCAGAAAATACTCAAAACTTTGTGTGTTACTATATATTACTCTCTTTCATGAATATTTGTGTTTTTATATCGATCTGATACACATACAGCAATAGAGTTTGTTATTATTCCGGACATGAGTTCTGGGAGTGGCAAATCTGTTATCGACATCAAATTTATGGACGTTATATCAACTGAATTTAGGAATCAGCCCACAAGTATGTTCATAATATACCAGCAAGAAAACACTTATTTTCATGAAAAAAGACATTAATTAACACATTTTAAACTACAATTGCGTTTTAAGACAAGAAGACTGATATAATAAATTTTGAAACAAGCCTTCTAGAAAGACTAGAATAAAGGCGCATAATGTTACAAGATATGTAGATTCAGCGTCACATGACGTGTCTGTACAAAACATTAATGTACGATTAATAAAACAACGATTAATAAGTTTTAATTTAATTAAGGGAAATGCACATGAATATACAATACTGCGGACTAGTCGCCCGCCACTTGTACTCAGTCCACTGGAATGTATTTAATAATAATAGTACTACTACTACTACTAATAATAATAATATCTTCAAATATTTAAAAACTCAATTTATGGTACTATTGATTTTAAAACCATATAATGAGTATTTTTTCAGCTTTGAAAATTAAAAATGCACGAGGTATGTATATATTATGCGAGTTTTAAAACCATAGTACACAATTTACAATAATGCTTAAAATTTACCATTTTACAGTAGTTATATTCGACACGTATCACAGAAAACATATAGGCCTAGATATATGTATAATGCGAGAATGCTTTACAAATGTTTATACAACAAAGGCTACGGACGATTTTACACACACGCACACACACATGCGCACACACACACACACACAAACTTAGCTATAGTAATATAATAATTAAGGTATTAAAGCGAAATATTAATATTAATATGGATATTTCATATTTTGATTTCTAGAACAGACTGGCGCGATATAAAGACAGTTCCTGTAATTCGGCAGACGCAACATTACACCTTCTTATGCACGGGAGAAGGTTTCAACTGGACCAACCTGAAAGCATAAAAAAGAACACTCGCTGAGCAATTTGTGGCTTTTCTACTGTCACTAAGAATTATATGAGTTTTCGTTATTAGCAATGTATGTGGAGTCTCAAACAAATAACAGGTTCCTGTTTTCAGACGCCGCTAAATAACGTCTTTGGAGTTAGAGTAACATACTGACAGTATGGTGGGACATACTGACAATTAGCTGGCGAATCTGACAACCAGAAATGATGTATATATATATATATATATCAATCAGATGGAAAATGTTTAAACAAACGCTTGTTTAACCTTTTGGCGCCGGAATTATTTTTTAAATTTTAGCACACCCTGTCTGTAAAATGTGAATAATACAGGAACCAAATACGTTAGAATTATGAAACAAACTGCATTTTGAAGAAAAAAAGATGGAGAGTATATACTATGTTTAAAATATTCAGTACCTATAGTTGTTGAATAAATATATAAAATGCAACGTTTAGAGGTTAGCGGTGCGGTACGACCACTATAGGGGTCGTTATGCGTCAAAGGGTTAAAGACTTGCCGTTCTATACCCTACAATATAAATGAATTTTAGAAGTCAGTCGCTTAATAATATTACACTTACGCTTCTATTTTGCCAATATATTAGATAATATAGACTAACTGTAACGTAGTTGACTGTCACTTTAATTTCAATTAGGGAACTGAAAGGAGAAGCCATAAAGGACGTTGTACCGCGTGATTTCTCAAGATATGCATTAACGGGCTCTACATGCTAACGCTTATTACTAATCTTGACTTCGAGGTGTGTTTTCCCTTTACATTTCAATCCACTTACCTTTCACCCAATTCCTAACCTTTCAATCAACCTTCAGCTTTTATTTTACGGACTAGCATCCTAAGAAATCTAAAAAAAATAGCGCTTGCACATCAGAATACTGACATGAGATAACATCAAAACTATAATTTTATTGAGATATATAAATTTTCTAATGCTTCAGATTTCTCGCAAATTTTACCTTGAATTTTAAAGTATCGTACAGAAGGTCTAATGATAATCGTTTTCAATTGAAATATGTCGCGTTGAAAGAAATAACAGTGTTTTGTTATACGGAATAATATGTACATATGTCATAATTTTTAAACTCCGCCTGTCAACTCAGTTTTTACAGTTAACAAATTTGCCAACAGAGCAATATAAGTTGACATTTAAAGGAAGTTTATAGTCCACAGAATGACAAGGGCCACACAATAGGGCCGTCTAAAATCTCCCAAACATCTCACAGTGAATGTGCTGTGGACTGCAAACCAGGAGGCATGGGAAATCGAATAAACGATTCTTGTTTGTATTTAAACAAATATAGACGACAAGGAACCTGTAGGCAACCGAAACGATGGCTAAATGCAGAAATCACGTCATATTTCTTAGAGAATTTAGGGTCATATCACGGAATTGCAATGAAATTAGGCACGGTTGACCAAAATCCAAATAATTACCAGTGTAATTGTGTAAAATGCTGAATATCGCATTAAAATACAGAAGCCAACTCCGAAACATGAGAAGACATAGTACAGGAAATGTGCCTAATATCCTCTCCCTTCATAAATTCTTCCCCCCTCCTATTGAAGCTGGTGACCAGTAAACTCTAATGGTTGGACATGAAAGTTGTAGAACGTGATGTAAAAACTATCTTTTGTTTCATCTGAGTTTGGGTTATTATGGTAAGTGTATTATTTTTGCTTCTGTTTTGTTGTGCAACACCGAAATGTCATCAGGCCCTTTCTTCGTACCCTCGTAGTAACAGGCAAGGTGTGCTTTAGGAATAAGCTTATGTCACACATACCATCCAAAATAACATGTAATTTAGTTGGTAGTAAATGCGACTTAACTGGTAGTCACTATTAACAATTGGCAGGCCACCATATTTTTTTTGTTGTGGTGTTCCTAATATCGTCCCCTACATGCAGTCCTAATATCGTCCAGGAAAGATATTAGGCGCATAACTTTGTCACGTAGGTTTTGTAGAGACTCTGAAATCTGCGTTGTAGATGGACAGAAGAATGTGTAACGCGCGGGACAAAACGAAAATGGCGAATGTCAAAAAGGCTGTTAGGAGTAAGGAAATGGGACTGAAAAAAAACATCGAAGGTATCTGAAGTACTGAGATCGACACTCAAAAACAAAGTTAACAGCAAGGAAACATTTATACAGTAACTGCTTAATACCCGACTTGGTCGGCAACCAGAGTTACCCTGTCATCTTGAAGAAGAACCTATCAGTTAGTGCCTGATGATAGAGAGGAAATATTTTCGGCTAACAAAAAGAAATATTAAACGAATTTGAACTTGCCATAAAAATGGTCTTTTCCGTCCATATTCAGTACAACAAGGAATAGCACGCTGGAAGTCGCTGCGTAACTTCATGCGTTGCCATCCTCGACTGAGGGTGCGCAAGTCCCAAGCTACTTCGGCAGCAAGAGTAAGAGACTAACGAAAGAAAAGTCGCAAATTTTCTCGATATATTTGAGCCAATGCTGCGGCTGCTTAACTTCTCTCCCCATCGCCGATTCAGCTATAACGAAACGGGTCTCACTGTTGTTCGGCATTAAGTACGCAAAGTTATCTCTCTGAAGGCTAAGTGACGGTCCCTTTTTTGTCTCCAGGAGAGAGGGGTTCACTCGTGACAATTGTCACCTGCATGAATGCTACCGGCATGTACTTTTCTCCTCTTCTGGTGTTTTCTAGGAGCAATATGAAGGTTGAACTCACGGATGGGGCTCCACCAGGTTACATAGCAACTTGTCACAAAGCTGAATGGTTCCAGAAAGAGAGCTTTATGCAATGGTTCAAACTTTTTGTCCGTTTTGTAAAGCCATCTATTGAAGATCACTGTATCCTGACACTGGCTGTTCACTACTCTCATTCAAGGAATATCGAGGTGATAGACTGTTCTGGGGAAAAGGGGAGCACATTGTTTGCTTCGTCCGCATAACACTACTGAACTGCAACATCTGGGCTTTTCCTTCATGCTGCCTCTGAAGACTTACCACGCACAGTAGATAGAAATTTGGCTGAAAATTCACCCAAACAGAGTTGTTATACACTATAAAATTACTGAACTCTTTGGGAGAGCTTACTTGAAATCGGCCACAGCAGTCATTGCTGCAGACGGGATCCGGAAAACAGGCTTATTTCCCTGGAACCGTCACATAATTGATGGACATGACTTCCTGGAAGTATCTCAGGGCAAATTCACGAGTTGTATGCTTGAAAGCCCTGTGATATATACCAGCATTTCAGAACAATCGTCTACCACTAGAGGCACAAGTCCAGAGACTCTAGCCAGAACTGTCAATCAGCCTCCCTCACAGAACTCCTCTGCTGTTGTCCTGCCCTCTAACAACGGTCCTATCCCAGAAATATTTGGCAGGAAACAAGAACAGCCAACAGAACATGCGGCATTTCCGCAAAGGACTGCTGCTATTTTGAAGAGCTCGCCTTAGAAAAACAGACTTCAAGAAGAACTGAAGCGGAAAGAGACCAGAGAACAGAGGAACTCTTCCAACATACGGTTGCAGTAGAAGAGACAGTTCGGTCCTAGTGACGCAAAGGTTTCAGTCATTCGTGGTGAATACGAGATGAAGAGAAAGGAGACAGCATCTGAGGCATCACACTGAGACCTCAAAGATTGTGAGTAGCCTAGTCTCATAGAACCTGATGAAGAAAATTCTGACAAAGACGCCGAGTGCTTGTAGTGTTGAGGGCTGTAGCTGTATTCTACAGACAGACGCGACAAAAAGTAAATCGAATGCACTAAATGATACAAGTGGTTCCTGGAAAACGTTTATTTGCTTTTTCTGAAACACTGAATAAATGCTATGCCTGTTTATCTGAACTACAATGTTTGGCAAAACACATCTGTAGTAATCTTTTAGTAAAGTCCTTTTCTTTTAAAAAGTCATTCATTTCATTTTTTTGACTGACCAGGCATTTTAATGCAATAATTTCAAACTCGATGTTAAAATAATAGATTCTGATTTCACTTTGGTGTATTTAGGTTAAAATTTTTGCCATAAAAGATTACTATATTTTTATTTTGGTGCAATGTGTCCTACTTTAGCGTTTTAAAATAATCATTGGGTGGACACGACAATAGGCACACAGTGTTCCTAACATAGACAAAAAACACTTTTTATTTTCTTAAAAAATTACCCTTCCAAAAGGACTGTAGGAAAATAGGTCCTGGGGGCTTAAGTACTTCAACCTCAAATTACACCCACACCATCTCATCTTTTTCGGCTTAGTCGTCTCCTCGATATTTGAGATGTAACAAATGGGGAAGATATTCTGCACATTTCCCCTATACTTTTATTACTTTACATTTTGAGTTAAAATGTTGTGTATTTTTATCATTCATTGTTTAATCCCGGATTTTTATCTCAGAATTACAGGTAATTTTAAAGGTACAGATAAAGGTAAAGTTCACTCTAGAACAGGCCACGAAGGCCCAGAGGGGGTGTAAATGTATAATTGTATTCTTTCTTTAACCTTGCCGATAGATGTGGTGGGTTGTCACCGCCGCGCCCCGGCTGCTTTATTATTAAACAGCAGCGAGCAATGGCGTATTGCGTACTTGCACTTTTAGCCAAATATTTTAGGGTAATGAGACAGGATAGACATGTGGCACACAAGTGACATTTAACCTGAAAAATATATAGGTGTACAACATTTAAGTGGAACACCTACCAGAAACAGACCTCTTGGTAGACTTCATCGCAGATGGGAAGGAAATATTAGAGACAAATAAGTTATATTTCTTATGTGTTTAAACATAAACGAAGTCATAATAGGTACTGGGGCCGGGGGGACGGGGAGGCCTATAGCTCCAGGCCTTGTAAAGTTTGTACTAGATGACAGAGAGTGGTCAGCTTTATGCTGCGGCCGATCTTGCCTCCGAGGGACGACCCAAGTTGTTTAATGATTTATTTTATTTTCAGTAGTTAAATTAACCACAAATGGAGAAACTAAAAAATCCCCAAAAGCCTGATTTACGACAGTTGAATTACGAGTCAGAAATCTGAAAAAAGGATGCCCAGAATATGGGGCAGTATTGGTATCTCTTTCACCGCGGCTTTCGTTTGTCCTGGTATCTATTGTATAGAAGAGATATTACAGAAAGAGGAACTTATGTTGTCGATTGGATTACTCGAACACAGCCCAGAATATGGTTCACGATATTATCCAATACAGCGGTTCTCAAAGTTTTGTTACTCACCGGACATAATTACTTCTTGCGAGGAATGGTGGCACAATGAACTTTTAAGATGGCAACATTATAGGAGTCGGAGACTCGTGTAAGCTCATTTTTCCCTTACAATAGCTACAGAAACAATGCAGTTTTCCCATACTATGTATGTGTGAGTAAAATTTGTTTTAAACAAAATTATTCATAAAATTTACCTTCAACAATATAACATCCAAACTTAGGGGAACTCACGGCACACTCTTTGAGAACCACTGCTGTAATAAATGTCAGAATTACGTGAAAAGGATGAGGAGTTGTTGGTCGTCTTAGCAGCTATCATATCTGAAGCGAACTGTTCTCTGCAGAGTTGTTGCGAATGCTCACCATTGCTACTCATGGTTGAGGAGGGTGTTGGTCACCTCAGAGATGGACAACAGAGGACTCCCGTCCGGCTTATCTGTGGATAGCCGTTGTCGCTGGCCGGTGTGCTGCAACCAGTAAGCATTCAATGTTAACTGAAAAACATAATAATAATAATAATAATATTTATTTACTGCAATTGGGTTGTCACCCGGTGGCAGTGGCTATTTTACATGTAAACAAAACATGAAATTGTTACTACTAAATTTAAGTCGGGAGGGCTACATGAGAAGCATGTAGAGGCAACTTGAAATCTTGGGAACCATCTCAGCATTTGCTTTTGGGCACAGGAAAACCAAGAAAAACCTGTGTAGAGATGGCCAGTCGCAGGACCTTCCGAGTACTGACCTGTAGCCAGCAGTCCGGCATGAAAAAGAACGTAAAACCATAAACAGTAGCACGTTAAAGTTTGCTTATACAATATTTGCAATATTCTCAGCGGCGAATATTAATACATTGTTATGATCGTCTGGGACAAGAGAGGCCAAGAAACAGAGGTGACTGGGAGAAGTCGCTTGGATAGTCATATAGCTGTTTTACACTTTGGTACGTGTGCACCAAGGTTTCGGAGAAGAATAAAACTTTCATCTGTAGGATAGATGAAAAGAGTACAGTCTTCCGCAAATTTGGTACACATCTAAAAAACTACTCGACGTAATAAGTAAATATTAAATGATATTAAAATATTCTTAACTAGTTTGGATGCTACAAAGGTGACATAACTTTTAGAAACACTCTTAATTTTGATATGGTTTTATTTTATGCTTGAGACAGGTAAAAGAATCTTATCTCACCACATCTCAAAATTTAAAATTGATTAGTGTAATTGTTAGGTTTTCAATAGAACAAAAAAGATTTATTAAAATACATATAGTCGAAAGGCCAATACTATATTAAAAATACTTTTCTTCTAGAAAAGTGTTTATTAAATTCCTATATTCTGAAGCTCCTTTGATGTACACCAGAAATTCCGATGTCTTAAGATCTATAGAAACTAAAATACCGCTATTTTAAAATCAGCGGAAATCTTCACATTTATTGTGTGATCTGAATTAAGACAACGAATTAAATTTCTGTTGTCTCTCCTTCAGATGGAACGGCTTTGAACGTAGAGTTTACGTCGGTGTATATACATAGGAAAAATGTGTTTCTGTGTCGACGTATGTGGTTAAAAAAAAAGGATAACATACATACAAAATCATAAACTTTCCCGTATGATAAAAATGTAGTAATTAGGATATGATTATTGTCTGACATCGTGTAGACTGACAGAGAGGTACCAATGTTTCAGAGCAGCTGTTTGCTTCCATTTTCTGAGCAAAGAAATAACACATGACATCCGTGTAAAGAGTACTAGTACACACACACTTCTACTAATTTTTACAGAAGTTTTTATACATATAATATAATTAGACGCAGCAATTAACAATTTGTTAAGTTTGTCTTGTATTTATGGACCGAAGAACAACAGAATATACACTGCCACATTTAATTTATAATAAGTATACACTTATTCATCGCTTATTTAGGATGTCGCATGTTTGTTATCGGTCCGTTCTTCGACGGCCATTGGAAAGGTCTCCTGAGTGCAGAGTGGGTCCCATTTGGAATGGCTCCTCACAGGTGGAAGTTTTCAGTTAATTACTTGAATCTTCATCGTTGCACCGTGCATTTAGTAGAGTCATTTAATTAGCACACCAACTAATGCACATAAATATTTTTTTTTTTACATTAAAACATTTAAAGTCGCTCCAACATGTTTCGATCCTAAGATCATCTTCAGGGAGCTACACTGTTCCTTGCTAAAGTCTCATTTCTAAAAACACTCACTGATTAATTTCATTTAATTAATCAGTGAGTGCTTTTAAAAATGAGATCTTAGCAAGGAACAGTGTAGCTCCCTGAAGATGGTCTTAGGATCGAAACATGTTGGAGCGATTTTAAATGTTTTAATGTAAACACTTTTATGTATGTGCATTAGTTGGTGTGCTAATTAAATAATTACTTGTATTTATTTATTTCAATATCCTGAGACTGAAATTATCTACGTGTACCAAATTGACATTTTGTGTTCAAAATGATTACAATAATATTAATCTTGTATTGAAATGCTGCCACTAGTGTGTGATTATTGAAATGAGTAACAGAGAACTTGAGTTAACTCTGCGGGACTAAGGGTCAGTTAGGCCGAGTTTGTACGTTAGTTAATCTCAGATTTCAGTATTTGTGTTGTTACGACATGGTAATGAAGAAGAAAAGTAAAATTTTGATAATTTTAATGAATGATGTTTAACGAACACAAAGCAGTTGATACGATGTACAATTGTCGCAGTTTTGTTTCCTCTAGCGACTTTTGTAGCCAAATTCTGAACATATTACTTCATAACATTATATAATTCTGAGAATAAATTTTTGAAAAAATATTAAAATTTTATTTTATATAAAATAAACATGTAGAAATCAGCAGCAAAGAGCGGCGGCCTTACCTCTCTGAAGACCGAAATTTTCCTGATAAAATTTACGTATTATTCTAGCACTAAAGTTGCTGCGTTTTCATTTAAAGTAACAGTTGCTTGAAGTACTTTAAAGAAAGAAATTAATGTCTGCGAGACATAGGTTGTCAGAACGTTGTGGGTAGGGATACATTTACTCTGGATGTGACTCCAAAGATTCTGGCTCTTTTCTGCAATTGGTAAAATTTTCATTCTGTAGCTCTATGGGCCAATAGCAAACTGCTCTAAGGGAAGCAGAGGTTAGCTGTCAGTCACAAGTTGAGAACCTTATTATAAGTTGTACTGTGATCAACAGCAGACGTCAGCTGTTAAAGTAAAACAGAAACATGTTGGTACAGTATAGAAATCTACTCAATGTTTTGGAAATAAAGATGTCCGTGTAATAAAATGCGAATCCATCGAGTATGTTTGCATCAATTTTAGACAAACAGAATGAGAGGGCTGAATAATTTATTTTTTAATTTTGCTCACTTCTGACGTCATATCTTACATTTTATTCCGCAAAGGTTAAATACAAAGCCAAGTTTGTTTTTGTATAATTTATCCCTTTGTGAAACAGCATGTTAAAACTGACATGCAAGTTATCATCAGCCACAACAAATTTTATTAGACTTGTCAACACACGCTACATGTTTTGGCCGTATAAAAGTACAAAAAACGTTTATATTTTAACTGCTACATACACATTATGGTTTGTAAAATGTGTGAGATATCAAACATTTGAAATACATACGCATCTTATTTTGAGTTTAAAAATCATGTGTTTAACGCCTTAGGTGGTGAGTACGACCGAAATTTGTAGCATGTTTTGAAAAGTCTAATAAAAATTATTGTGGTCGATGGCAACGTGTATGTCGTCTTAATATTTAAGACAATTTCCTTACGCGAAGTATACTGATTTTGACCCAAATAACTTGTTAACGTGGGAGACTTGAGGTTCTCACAGTGGTGTGTCGGAGGTGTCGGAGGACTAAGATATAGAATGTGACCCTGTGTGGCCGTGTTAACAGCACTCGACGACAAAGCGTCACTTCCCACAAGTACTGAATCCTTATCTGTTAACTTGTTTATTTTTGCGCTAATGTCATACATTCGTTTATGGTAATTACACGAAAATGAGGGCGGAAAATGTCGTTTAACCTTGAAGGAGATTATACGTATAGTAAATGCTACACTTTAAATGGTAAATACAACATGCACATTTGGAAACTTACATATAGGCAAACACTATTCTGAAGATAATCAGCCCACATGCAAACCATAAGATTAAGGCTGGTAAATACAAGTACATTCTGCCTGTGTGCAACTGTGTAACTCAACACAGTTCGATGGCATGTTACGAGGTTCAGGTTTATCCAACTGACCGTGCTTTTTAAATAACGGCCCTGTAGATTATGTAAAATTCTCAGATGTTCATCAAAAGCTGGCAGTAATGTGAATCGAGCATGGTATGTAGACTACAAGAAGGCACGACAGCGGTAATAAAGTACATATCTGCGCTTTAGAGCAGAATTCTCGTTGTGTACTGGGCTTTAGAAAGCGCAGATTGTTGGGGCGTGGTTGGTGGGTCCTAATAGCAGTGTGAGTATGGATTGCCTGTTGTAGACCATCAAGTTTACGAGTGTTAGGAATATCAACTCTCGTATTTTTCCGCTTAAGAATTTCCATTTTTCCCGAAAGCATAATAGAAATTAGTGGTCCCGTGGTTAGCATTATTAGGGAGATTCTGGTTTCAAATCTTGGATCGCAGCTGAATGAGTTTCCTCAAAGGTTTCCTTATTCACTACATCACATTCCGAGATAACAACTAAATTATGCTACAGCCGAATAATTCCACATCCTTTCCAGTTCATCATTTAGTGTCAGTCTGCCAATAGACGCTATATAGTCTGCAATGTTGACAGAATTTTAAACCACATAAAAATAAAATAAAAAATAAATAAATAGTTTCTGGGGTGGGGTGTGGGGAGAACTACCACTCTTGAATTTGCGAAGTTTACACTTTCTTTGCCTTGAATAGGGTTACTGCTGTTGTGCGGAGTCAGAGATTAACTAAATGGCGTAATGCCGCATGCTTATGCTTTAACCTTCTGTTAGGGACAATTCCAGTACCCAAAATGCCGTGCTTCTATTTTCAAAATGAGATGACGGAAACGTGCAATACATGCCATCGTCACAGATCTCCAGACTCAACCATGCCACTACTAACAAAAGAGACACCTACACGAAGCATCTCTTTTGTAGTAAGATGATTCTAGAGACTACTTGGTATGCAGCTACGCTATTGATCATGGTGAATCATGCTTTTGCTGTTTTGATTATTAAAGTGTTTCGAAATGAAAAGGCAGTAACAAGCATTACACTTTACAGGAAGAGCTACGGCTTTAGTGCAGACCCTCTCATGCAATACAAAACTACAGACCATCCAACAATCGCTCTTGGCTTACTTCAACGCTTGTTAGAAACGCTGGGCTAAATCGCCCGTCAAAGCAGAACTTAGTTGTTGGCGATTTTTGGATGTGTCTCTCTGCCTTACATGTCTAGTTGTTAGATAATATAAAATAAAAAGTGTTTCTTTCACTCACTGGGGTGCGTGGTGGTGATACGGAGTTGTGTAAGGATAGTACTGGTGATACTGGTGATGTACGGGCCATACCTCGCTCCCGGCACCAGTCTCACTGTATGCCAGCCCGCTGCTGTGCTGGTGGTGATGATGGTGGTGGTGATGGGACGTTATCACTTGGTGGTGCTGGTGATGATGGTGATAGGACTTGGCGCTAAGGGCTGGACTGCTGGCGGGGTGGGTGGGGGACGTCGAAGACACTGGTTCTGGCTTGGTCCACTTGCAGGCGTTTCCTGGGTCGCCACCACCCATTGAGTTCATTTCCGCCAGGGATTTAAGCGGGTCTGAGCCAGTACTGTTGTACTTCTTGCTCACAGGACTCGCGTCTGTTTGTGGGTGGACACCATACGACGTCGGATTTCCATTAGAGAGTGTGGTGACCACTGGAGTGCTGGGGTTGGAGGACACCGAGTTTACTATGACATTAGGAGGCGGCGACCTGCTACTACTACCCGTCGAGGCAACGTGGTTCAGTGTGGTAGTACCGCCGCTACCCCACATGAGGACGGTCTGGCGTGGAGTGTCGCTCGTCGATACGGGGGGTGAGTATTGAGGAAGGATATCAGTTGGGGTCGCGGGGGTTTGCACCACTTGCTGATTGTTTATGTGGTGGCTGGTAATCTGGTGGTGGGCGGGAGGACTCCCCGACTGCAGTAAGCTCACTTCTGTCTTTATGTCCTCCAGCTTGGGCGTGATGAGGCCGTTTGCAGACGTTGCTGTCGGCGAAGATCCTGATGAGTTGGACGAAGA
>Ga0123355_10003370_pt1 | contig 22884 bp, 22 predicted proteins | sample TergutEmb28metaG_3_FD_89872 | JGI IMG/M metagenome (GOLD analysis project Ga0123355, IMG submission 89872) | Embiratermes neotenicus P1 segment gut microbial communities from Petit-Saut dam, French Guiana - Emb289 P1 | ecosystem: Host-associated > Arthropoda: Insects > Digestive system > Gut ... | reverse complement strand
GAGCCAACTATTACCGAAGCCCTAAGAGAGCAAAACCTAGGCGAAGCCGTTGGTAAGTCAAAAGAGTGGGCACACAAAAACACCATAGTCTGGATGAAAAAGATAGATGACAAACCCTTCAATGGCTCAGAATCAATGCGTGAGGTGTGGAGTCGCCTTTTAGGCTTTCATAACCAGATTATGTCGAGTGATGATGAAAATATAATCATAGTCTCACATGGGGGAACATTGGGCATATTTAATCTGTTATGGCTTGGATTGGAAGTTGAAGCACTCAATAAATGCTCTATGTTTGGCAACGCGGGTGGAGTATCATTTATGAGTGAAAATGCGGATGGGAAGCGGATTATATCAAGACTAAACGACAGATCGTACATACAATAGGAGAAAAAACATGAATGTTTACGAAACAAATCCGAATAACGCCCTATTTGTTGCAGCGTTCATGTCTAAAATCAAGCCAGATTGGTGGAGCTATGACAGCGCGTTGGCGAGCTTAACAAATCCTGCTATAACTAGCTTCTATATGGGAGAGAGCGAAAAAGAGCCCGTGGGTTTCATCAACATAAAGGAGCATGAAACGCACTCCTACGTCGAGCTTTGGGGTTATGGTTATGACGATAACGGCGAGTTCGCTACGGGAGAGGGAATGGCTTTGCTATACGAAGCCGTGGAGCAATATGCGGGCTCGAAGGGACTCAAGTCGGTTAGGACGACTATGACATGGACAGAGGTATCTTTTAGCGACTTATGCCCGACGACATATGCAAAGGAACTACTTAAAATAGCAAGCAATTGCGAGGAGATATTGGCGAGACAAACGACTAAGAAAAGAGCGTATCCATATTTGCTGAACCGCGGTTATTACCCAAATGGACTTGTGCCGGATTGTTACGGAGAAGGCTTGCATGGGCTTATGTTGCTGAAGTATCTGTCATAGCAGGTAGAGAGGACACAACAATGACAACTAGAATAACAGCAGGTGCATTCCTGGTATGCGGCAACAAAGTGCTGCTGATGAAACGAGGTTTGCATAAGAAAATAGCTACCGGGTTTTGGGCTGGCATCGGTGGACATTTAGAAAAGGATGACATAAAAGACCCACGCGCGATTGATATGATTGAAACATGCTATCGTGAGGTTTTGGAAGAGGCGAATATATCGAAGTCCGATATAAAAAACCTGAAGCTCAGATATATAGTCGTTACAAAGTACGAGCATGAAATAAGTTGGCACTATCACTACTTTGGTGAGCTGGAAAATGAAGTCACGCCGCCTAAATGCGATGAAGGTGAGTTTTATTGGGTGGATAGAAAAGATGTCATTAACCGACCTATGACTCCAACTGTCAAAGAGGCGATGAAACATTGGCTCGATCACCCCGACGAAAATAAGGTTTTCCTAATAGCCCGCAACTTTACGCAGGAGAAGATAACGATTTTGGATATATAGCCACTATAATTGGAGGAGATGCGGATGGGAAAAAGGAAGTATCCTTTAAGCATGTCCATTATGGGTACAGTGATATTTTTGCTTAAATCATGGTACGTTTTAATCCTTGCAGCACTCTCAATCATTGCCAACATAATATTTTCCGATTTTCCTTCGTATATTATTGGTGTGATTATAGCGGCATGGGTTTTAGTTGCGATAATAAGGCAAATTATTTCACAAAGGGAGCTTTTGAGCATGAACTCAAATGAAGAGTTGACAGACTTACTCGATAAAATGTTTGAAGATAACTGCAAAGGATACAAAAATGTGACGGATACGCTTGATGAGATAATTTCCGAACAAATAGATAATCAAGACGAAAGCAAATGAATTTAACCAAAGGAGGAAGTAAAATGGACTACATCAAAAACAACAAAGCCGCATGGGAAGAGGGATTCGAGAACCGCACGCCCTGCTGGGGCGACGAAAACCATATAAAGTTAAAAGAAGAACGCCTAGCATTTTTTTACGACGACATGAAACAAGAGCTTGAGCAAATAGACTTTCAGGGCAAAGCAGTGACGCAATTTTGCTGCAACAACGGTCGCGAGCTCTTATCGCTCATGGACTTAGGCGTAGGTCGCGCTGTCGGCTTCGATATTGCCGAGAACATAATCGCTCAAGCCAAGGAAACAGCTGAAAAAGCAGGAATAGACAACTGCGAGTTCGTTTCATGCAATGTTTTAGAGATTCCCGAGAAATATAACAACCAATTCGACGTTATCATTCTAACAGTCGGCGCGATTTGTTGGTTCGAGGATTTGGAAGTCTTTTTCGCCAAGGCGAGCAAATGCTTGAAAGACAATGGATTACTTATCATGAATGAAATTCATCCGTTTGAGAACATGCTGCCGGTCCCCGGTGAGGACGAGTTTGACCCGAATAATATGGATAGGCTGGCGTATTCATACTTTAGACGCGAGCCGTGGCTTCAAACGCAGATGGGTTATATGTCAGGCGAGTACGAATCGAAGACGTTTACGAGCTTTTCGCATACGCTATCTGAGATAATTAACTCACTTTCTGTGAATGGGCTAAAGACAATTCGCTTTAACGAATACGATTACGATATCGGCTTATCCGACGTTTATGACGGCATGGGCTGCCCATTATCGTTCATATTGATAGCGCAGAAGGGATAATTATACTACTTTGAGGAGGCATGTAATGAAGTATATTATGAGAATGTATCAGATTGATTCTTTCACTGACACCTTGTTCGGCGGCAACCCGGCGGCGGTGTGCATATTAGGTAGCGAATGGATTAGCGATGAGCTGATGATGAAAATTGCAATGGAGAATAACTTGTCTGAAACGGCTTTTGTGGTGGAAAAAGATAATCTGCATCACATCAGATGGTTCACGCCGACTTGTGAGGTGAATTTATGCGGTCATGCGACGCTTGCGACTGCCCATGCACTGTTTAATCATGAGAATATAACTGACGAAAAGATCATTTTCCATTCAAAAAAAGGCGAACTTTCAGTTACAAAAAAAGACGACTATCTTTTTCTTGACTTTCCGGTAGACGATATTCAAAAGATTGATTTTTTTGACGGGCTAGATTGCTTTGAAGAAAAGCCTGTAGAATGTTATATCGGTTCAGATGATTATATGCTAGTGTTTGAAACGCAAGAGCAAATAGAAAATCTTAAATGTAACTTAGCTAAGGCAGAGAAATTGACCAATAGCGAAGGAGTAACTTGTACACGAGAAGGGCTTATTTGCACGGCGAAAGGCAATGATGTTGACTTTGTATCAAGATATTTTGGCCCTAAAGTTGGGATTCCTGAGGATCCTGTTACGGGTTCGGCGCATACTCTTTTGGCGCCTTATTGGGCGAAAAAGCTTGGTAAGAACAAATTGGATGCGGTTCAATTATCGGCCAGACGCGGCAAGCTTAGCTGTGAAGTTTTGGGCGAGCGCGTGATTATTGGTGGCAAGGCTGTTACATATTTAATTGGTGAGATATATTTGTAGTGTTTGTGACATTTAGGAGGATTTATGGATAAGCTAACATCTTTAAGAAATATTGGTGAAAAAATGGAGAAGAGGTTAAATGCGGTTGGAGTGTTCAGCGTGCAGGAGTTAGCCGAACTTGGGAGCAAAGAGGCTTTTGCCAGAATTAAAACGCATGACCCAAGCGTTTGCGTGGTTTATTTGTATGCTCTCGAAGGCGCGATTTCTGATATGGAGTATAATCAGCTGCCGGAGGCGGTTGAAGAGGACTTGAAGAGGTTTTGCGAGAGATTGAGGTAAGTGTGAGTATGGAAAAATTACTTATTAACACCGAACGATTGATAATAACCGAACTCGACGAAACCATGATAGAAAGCGTGTATGAGAACTCGCTGGATGAGGATAATCGCAGGTTTGTGCCGGATGAGGTATTTGACACGATAGAGGAAGCTCGAGAGGCGGTTTTATGGATTATGAGCTGCTACAAACAAGCTAATGTCCCTCTGGTTTACCCTATTTTGCTCAAAAGCGGCGAAAATATTGGGCATGTTCAGATTGTTCCACTGAAAAATGAGTGGGAAGTTGGTTATCACATAGCCAAAAAACACACGCGAGCTGGCTATGCGGCAGAGGCGCTAAGCGCCTTTCTGCCAATTATTATGGAGCGGCTGAAACTGGCTGAAGTGGTTGGTATTGTTGATGCTGAAAACGTTGCTTCGTGTACGGTTTTGGAGAAATGTGGGTTTGTTTTAGAGCAGAAGGGGTCAATTTGCAGGTATTTGTATCGACTCTAGGGGAAGGGTTACTTAATGAGCAAAAAACTGGTTGATTTAATCACGCCATATAATTCAATATCTATAATCGGCATGTCAAAAAACGCCGGAAAAACGACCGCGCTTAATAAAATTCTTTCGGAGTGCAATGAGCGTGGCATAAAAATCGGTCTGACCTCTATCGGGCGCGACGGCGAGGATATAGACATTGTCACAGGGACGGGCAAGCCTAAGATATTTGTTACGAAAGGCACGCTTATTGCAACGGCCGCCGACCTCTTGAAAAAGAGCGATATTACGAAGGAGATTATGCACCAGAGCGGTATTAATACGCCAATGGGTGAGGTTATAATCGCGCGTGCGCGTAGTGACGGATATGTGCAAATTGGAGGCTCGTCGATAGGTAGCCAAATCGTGGGCTTGGTTGACGAGTTTTTCGAGTTGGGTGCGGATAAAGTGCTGATTGACGGCGCGATTAACCGAAAGACCTTCAGCAGCCCGAGAATTAGTGATGCGACGATTTTAAGTACCGGCGCGTCTTTAAGTGCGGATATGAGCAAGGTCGTTAAGGAAACGGTTTTTCTTGCGAAGCTGCTCATGCTTAAACCTATAAATGATGAGCGAGCTTGTGGTTTAATCGAGGCGTATACAGAGCCTATTGAGAAATTTAGCGCAATAATGTCGGATTATAGTATTCGTAAATTTGATTTGACAAATCCCTCGACTGACTTACAAGATGCAAAATACATCTATGTGAGCGGTGCGTTGTCTGATGGGGTCATGAATACGCTTATAATGTCAAATATAAACTTGCGCGGTGTAAAACTCGTGGTTTCGGATGGCTCGAAACTGTTTATAAACGAGCGTACCTATGACAAAATGGAGATAAAGGGCTTGGAAATATTAGCGCAACGGACGATTAATTTATTGGCAATTACGATAAATCCTTCATCAACTGCCGGATATATTTTTGATAAAACCGAGTTTAAGCAATCACTTGAGCAGCAAGTTAGCATACCAATTTACAATGTTTTGGACGAAGAGGGGGCATTTGTGTAATGAATTTATGCGCTAAACAGAAAGATGCGATTGGCCTCACATTTGTGCTTGGCAAAATTCAGGCGGACTCGCCTTTTGGGGATAAGCTTGTAAAATCTCAGAGATTCTACCGAAAAGATGAGAAGGCTGAGCTGATTCGCGAGTTTGACAATATTACGAAAATTATTTCGATGCTTGAATCGGATAAAGATATTTTTGCAGATATCAGAAGAGTGCTTATGCGCTTTAAAGACATAACAAACACGCTAAGGAAGCTTGAAAATGGCTATTTGCATGAGATTGAGCTATTTGAGCTTAAAGGTTTTATGCTTAGCCTGACAAGACTTAAAACGGCGTACTTTGAAACAGGGTTATGTTTGGACAATGTCGAATTTGTCGATATGGAAGAGCCGCTCGACATACTTGACCCTGACAAAAAGCGGATTTCGCCATTTTTCTTGAGCGAGCAATACACAAAAGAACTATGGGATGTCCGCAATGAAAAGAGCAGGCTTGAAGAGCTGATGCGCAGCAAGACTGACAAGGACGAGCTCGAAAAGCTGAAGGTTTTGCGCGCGAGTATCGTTGCAAAAGAAGAGGAGGCAGAAACAGAGGTTAAGAAGCTTCTAAGCGAGGAGCTGCGAGCGTTTTTGCCGACGTTTACGAAGAATGTAAAAGCCGTTGGACGGCTTGACTTTACTATACAAAAGGCTATATTGGCGAAAGATTATAGTGCGTCGCGTCCCGATATTGAGGTTGATGGAATGGAGTTTGTCGAAATGATAAACCCCGAGGTTGGGGCTATATTAGAGCGTGAAAATAGGGAGTTTACGCCGATATCCATCAAACTTGAGCCAGGCACAACTCTCTTGACAGGCGCAAACATGGGCGGCAAAAGCGTCGCGCTAAAAACTGCCATGTTAAACGTTTGCTTGTGTCACATGGGTTTTTTTGCCTTTGCCAAGATGGCCGCCATGCCTATTTTTGACGGCGTCTATCTGATATCAGAGGATATGCAATCAATCAGCGATGGACTATCGAGCTTTGGGGCAGAGATTGTGCGGTTAAATGGGATAGCTAAAGATGTCGAGAGTAAACACTTATTTATAGCCCTAGACGAGTTCGCGCGCGGCACGAATCCGCAGGAGGGCGCGCTCATAGCTCGCGCGGTTGCCAAGTATTTGAACACAAAAACCAGCATGAGCTTAATGACGACCCATTATGATAATATTGCATGTGACGAGTTTGCGCAGTATCAGGTCGCTGGACTTGCAGACCTAGATTTTGATAAGCTCTCGGCGAGGATTGCGGCAGGCGCATCAAGCGGAGTCGAGCTTATCGCTGCGCAAATGGATTATAGGTTAATCAGGATATCGGGCGAGAGCAAAGCCCCACGAGAGGCGATTAATATTTGCAGGCTGCTTGGAATTGAGGGCGATGTGATGGATGCGATTATGGAAGAGTATCGGCAGGATGGTTGACAAAATGAGGGGGGGGTGATAGTATACAAGCAGGCAGAAGTATGCTGTCTTTAAATTGCCCCGGAAGGAATGAACTAATATGAAAAAGACCATGTTTTTACTATCACTTGTTATGATGGCGTTGTTTTTTGCGGCTTGCGGCGAGCAGAGTGTGGCTATTTATGAAGAGTATGCGATTGATGATTACGATAATTATGACGCTGAGCCGGTGGAAGAGTTGGTGATGACGCCTCACTACATATTAGTTGAAACCGATTTCGGCAATCAGCGGATTTTCTCGCCGGGAACGCTTGAGATTGAACATTTTCTTGAGGACATCGACTATATGATGTATGTGCTTGAGAACAACTTCGCGCTTTTGGAAGTGGCTGACTGGGCTTGGGGCGTGGATGCGTGGGCTTTGGCACAGAATGCTAAGGAGGATGTGCTTGCGGCTTACGAGGCGGGTATTCTTTGCGAGAATATGTACTTGGCTTTGTTAAGACGAAGTTTTTTCCCTCTGATGCCGATAGGGCATTTTGACATATTTACACCGGGAACATATCACGCAATGGTAACGAATCCTTATGGTAGCCGCTATCACTCGCCGGGAGTAATTTTGAACAATCGGCTTCTTGAGACGCCTTTGGCTCGTAGGTTCTATGAATACAGAGCGCAAAATCTTGACTATTTTGCGGAGGTGCTTAGAGAGGTGATGGATGAGACGGAGGGCGTATATAATCGTCTATTGGGTGATTTTAGTGACGTTGATCTAACGATGTTTGCGCCGCATGAGCTTACAACAAAGGTTCTCGAAGAAGGGCGAATCGCCTATATTTTTGTTAATAGCTTTTTGGGGGCGAACCATATGGATTGGCACGCCAACCAGCAGCAAATTTTTGACTTTTATGTTGAGATTAATGACTTTGATCACCTCATTATAGACTTGAGAAACCACCGCGGAGGCAATATCGACTATTTTATAAATAACTTTCTCCGACCTCACTTGGAAGAAAGCGTTACAGTCAATTCTTTCCACTTTTTCATGGATGGACCTTATATACGGAGGCTGGGGGATGCTATATTTGCGAGAACAGTTAGTAATGGCAACTTGATAATACCATCGGATTACCGCCCGGTTTATGAAATAATTTCTGACTATGAACTTCCTGAGCTTCGTATCGCGGATATGGAACGGCTTCATTATGGAACAGCGTCTAGCACAGGCAGGATTCATCCAACCCCGAGACATGCAGGTGCTGAAATTGCTTTTCCCGGGGAAATATGGATGTTGACAAATGAGAGGATGTTCTCGGCTGCTCAAGCCGCCGCAAGAATTTCAATGGAAACGAATTTCGCAACGCATGTGGGAGAAAGAACGGGTGGTTCGGCAGGCGGACTGCGCACACTGGCACTTTTGCCAAACACTGGTATCGCTATATATTTTGATGTGTTTTACTTAACCGATTCGAACGGCCGCCCATTAGAAGCAGGCACCGTGCCGCATCATTCTAATCGACCGGGGATGGACGCGCTTGAAACGGTGATTGCTTTGATTGGAGAAGGGGAGTATTGATAAGCAAAAACAAACAGACAGGAGCGGAAAAATCGCCCTGTCTGCTTTTTATATTTACTCGCTATGTTTTTGGTATTTGCACGCCATCACGCAATACCCACAAGCGTAGTGATCTCCGTCGCTCGTATGCTTGGTTTTAGTGGCGCATTTCTTATAGTCGAGCAGTTCGTTCCTATGTATATCAATGTGCCATGCGCGACCGGAAATGTAGCCGAAAGGACAAGCTTTCACGCACAAGTCGCAATCGCTGCATTGACTATGTATTTCCCCATTAAAAACAGGCACATCAAGGTCAAGCAGCAAGCACGAAATGCGAACTCTTTGGGCGTATTTATAATGGACAAATACAGTGTTTTTACCGATAAAGCCAAGCCCCGCATGAGTTGCCACCCGTTTATATGAAAACTCCGCCAAATAATTCCCATCGTCTTTTGGGGATGCAGGCGGAGTTATGTACTTTACCGAATTGGCATCAAGAAAGGCTTTGATGCGGTTCATTTTTTCAGTATGCTTTTTCCGCAAATCGCTAAGCATTACACTATACTCTCTCGGCTCGTAACAATACTCCAAATCAGGGTAGGGCAGAAGGGTAACAAGGGCGCATTTGCAGCCTTCTCTTTCAGCCAAAGATTTATCTATCTGCGAAAACCCAAATAGTGAACTGTCTGCAAATACGTCCATTAGGTGCGCTGATAATTCTGAAAACATTTACTCATACAACTCCTTTCGGTTCATGTGACTATAAACACTAATACAACAACCTACAACCGCCGTTACACAACTCCAAAAACTTGCACTGACTACATTCTCCCCCGCGCCTCATTTCCCTGAACGCATTTAACTTGGGATTACTCATCCAATTATCAAAATCAAGCTCAAGCACATTGCCCATCGTTTCATGCCAAAACGAGCAGGGCTTAAACATGCCGTTTATATCGATAGCGATAAAAGCATTTCCGCCTTGGCAGCCGTTAAGGTCATGCTTGCGATAGGTATCTATATCAGCGGCATCATTTTCCGCCAACTCCTCAAAAAGCGAGCATTGAATCAAGCTCATCATGCGCCTGTTCGACCAGCTCAGGCTTTTAAGTATGCTCGGAAGTTTTTTCAGCTCATCATCCACGCGTAACTCTTGCACATCTAAATTCTTTGACGTGATCTTATAGCGCAGAAACAGCACTTTTTTTACGCCGCTTTTTCGGGCAGCGGTGAGTATTTCGTCAAGATGCGGTAAAGTTTCGCTCGTAAGCAGCAAATTTAGCCCAGGGTCACCGCCTGTTGCCTTGCGATACATACGAATCGCCGGAAAAACATGCGCCATGTCCGCTAATGTATGTATACTGAAATGAGCCGCGCCGAAAACCGCAAATTCATTAGCTAAATCATCGGTCATGTTTAAGGCGTTCGTGGTTATGTTCGGGAGGACGTTTTTCTCCCTTGCGTACTCGGCGAGCTCGAATAAATGCGGATAAAGCGTAGGCTCGCCGCCGCCGAAAGAAATGGAAAGCAACCCAAGCTCCGATAACTTGTCCACCACAGCCTTTGCCATCTCAAGCGGAATATCAGCCGGCTCATCGCCATCGCGCGTGCTATAGCAGCCTTTGCAGAACATATTACATCTGGTGGTAAGAGCAAGATGCGCATCAAGCGGCGCGCTAAAAATATGCTCATGCATATGCGCGCCCTTGGTATATGGGATATTATAGGCGTCCGCATAAGCGTGATTTATATACGCGACAGAGGCGGGACGCTCCCTAAAGATTATCCCGCCGAAATGTTCCCGCCTTGATTTAATTATTGTTGGATATTTTTTTGGTGGCATGGGGTTCACATCCTTTTGTCTATCACATCAAAAAAACAACACAGAATCTATGAATGCAAACAAGAAAGAGCCTAATATTCCAATTGTAACAAGCAATAATGTGTATAGCAATAGAGATGCCAGCCACGAGCCTTTTGTAAACTCCTTGGCGCTTGATGCATAAAGTCTTGCTGCTGATGTTCGTGCTGTCAAAAATAAACCTAATGTTGGGAATGCCGCAGTCCATATTACTGATAATACCTCGCCAGTTTGAAACGAAATAAAGTCAAATATACCATTGTATAAGAGAATACAAAAAAGTAAAATACATATTGGCAGCAAGACCCTGTTAAGCCGCCTTACCAAAATTGGATAGTTCATTTCGCCATATTCCGTTTTCATTGGAAGCGCGAAGCCTGCCCAAATCAAGAGTGTTAGCGGAAAAGTAAACATAGAAGCAAGCATAGATGCAGCTACGCCAAAAAATACTAGCATTCCGGCTCCGCTGGAGAAGTTAGCCATGTTAAAAGGTCGAATGCGTAATAGCTTTCCTCTTTGTTTCATGATGTGCCTCCCTTTTGAGTTGTCATACTTTTCAAGCTTATGCCAAAAAAATACCTAACAAAAATGCCCCCAATGCTCCGACTATGATAAGTAGTATCGCAAACAGTAATAAATAAAGCAGCCATTTACCTTTGGTAAATTTATCAGCTTTTGAATTGCGAAGCGCCGAGGCAGACGCTCGAGCCGCGAAGAATATACCTAGTGTAGGAAACGCCGCTACCCAAAATGCCAACAACAAGCTGCCATCGCTTTCCGAAACAGCATTAATTGTCATACCGAAAAACAAAAGGCAAAAAAGCCCAACGCATATTGGCAACAAAATAAAATCAAGCCGTCTTATCAGGATTTGATAATCAACCTCGCCATTTTCACTTTTCATTGGAAGTGCGAAGCCCGCCCATACAAAAAACATCGATGGCAGAATAATTATCCAAGAAAAAAACATGCCAAACATCATCAAATGACCGGCACCGCTGGAAAAGTTAGCCATATTAAAAGGCCGCAGGCGTAAAAGTTTCCCCCTTTGTTTCATAACGCATCTCCTATCATCAAGCAGTTTTTTACCACTGCCCCGGCTTCAAATCCTTAGGAAGTGGATTCGGATAAGTTTCCCCATCCAGCATTTCAAGCCAAGTTTTCTTCGCTTCTTCCACAAGCTTTATGTCTGTCAGATACTCATAGCCCGTACAAGCAAGCACTTTCGCCGCGAGTAACATCCCTTTATGCGCAATTGTTGACTTACCCTGCGCGACGGCTTGCCAGGAATGACCTGCGGTTCCTGCCGCCCAAGTTGCGGTATTAAACTGGCCTGTTGGAACGACCCAACTTACATCGCCAACGTCGGTCGAGCCGCCTGCTTTGGCGATTGGATGGTATGGAGCTTTGAAGTTGAAAATCGGCTCGTCTGCAATCTCTTTTGCTTTTTGTTTGCCTAATAAATATTCGGTGAAAGGCTTTATGTTAGCCTTGTCAAGGTCGGTTATTACGTTTTTGAACTTGTTCGCGTATTCTATTTCCTCTTTAGTGTAATCGAGCGGCAGGAAATGGTTGAGATGGGCGTCAAACTTCATAGCGATTGAATCATTGCCTATGTAGTCGGAATAGGCGGCTACTTGGCGGATATCGACCTTCGTTTGCGTCATAAGAGCAGCACCACGAGCGATATCACAAACGCGCTCGAACAGCTCCTTAACCAAAACAACCTTAGGCGCGCGAATAGCGTAGAGAACCTGTGCGTAGCTTTGCACTACGTTCGGCGCAGTTCCACCGGTATCGGTAACGGCGTAATGGACACGCGCATCTGTTATCATGTGTTCTCGCATGTAATTTACGCCGACGTTCATCAGCTCAACAGCGTCGAGTGCCGAGCGTCCAAGATGTGGCGCGCCAGCCGCGTGCGAACTTGTGCCGTGGAAGTCGAAGAACACACGGAAATTAGCCAATGAACCGCTGCCCGTGGCTCTGTTCACCGTGCCCGGATGCCAAGTAAGGGCTAAATCGCAATCGTCGAAGAAGCCGTCACGAACGAGATAACCTTTGCCGCCTGCATTCTCTTCAGCAGGGCAGCCGTAGTAGCGGATAGTTCCCGGCAAGTTGTTTTGGACCATGAGTTCCTTTAACGCAACCGTAGCAGCTAAAGCGGCTGCCCCTAAAAGCTGATGGCCGCAACCATGCCCTTCGCCGCCCGCCTCGATCGGCGTATGTTTATCAACATCCGCTTCTTGTGAAAGCCCTGAAAGCGAATCGAACTCGCCTAAAAAAGCGATAATTGGCTTGCCGCTGCCATATTCGGCGATAAATGCGGTTTCCTCGCCCGCTAAGTCTACCTTGAGGTTAAAACCATGTGCCTCCATATATTCCTGCTGCAGCTTTGACGATTTATGCTCTCTAAACCTAGGCTCGGCAAATCCCCAGATCTCGTCGGAGATATGTGTGTAATCTGCCGCGTTGCTGTCAATAAACTCTGATAAAAATTTACGAAAATCCATCATATTCATCCTCCCGATTTTAATAGTTACTTGCTACATTGTAAAATGAATTGCGACATCCCCTAAAAGCAGTAGCCAAAGTTGTCAAAATCAAGCAAAATAGAGTTTACAGTCATAAATTACATGAGGAGGCAACAATGAGCTATCACCATTTTAACATAGTTGAACGCGCAAAGATAGAGGCACTTAATAAAATAGGGCTTTTCACACGGTTGCCATTGCTATTATTTGCAATAAGGCTTAGCCCACAATAAAATAGCCAATGCCGAATTAAATCTTTTTTGTGATTCGAATACTTCTTTGTTGTTCTGATAATATTTTGCAAAGACGAGCAAAATAATAAAATTTATGCTATACTATGTATCAAGCAGAAAGTCGAGTATGAGAAGAGGGATAGTTTATGAATAAAATTTACTGCTTCAGCGGTACGGGGAACAGTTTATATGTCGCCAAGATAGTTGCGGAAAGCTTAGACAACTGCGAGATTACAGCAATAAAAAAGGACATTCCCATAGATTTATCGGGTCAGTATGAGCGGATAGGCTTTGTTTTCCCTGTTTATTTTTGGGGGCTTCCTGTTATGGTTGCTGATTTTATGCAAAAGGTTAATCTCGCGGGTCAAAGTGAGGCATACTTTTTTGCGATTGCTACTCACGGCGGTTTTCCCGGCAATGGGATACCTCAAGTCGGGTCGATACTCGCGGATAAAGGGTTGAAACTGAACTATGGAATGGCGATAAATATGATTGGAAATGCTATAACTTATTATAACCTAAGCGCAAAAGCTGATTCAAAGATTGCTAAATCTGAAGTGCGAATATTAGAAAGCGCAAACGAAATTTTACAGAAAAAGGTCACTAAAATCAAGCCGCCTAATAGGATTGTTCAACCGATTTATAAAAAAGGTATCGCGAAGCTACGTTTTATCGCTGCATACTTCAATGTCGGTGACACATGTACTAAATGTGGCATTTGTGCGAGTCTTTGCCCGGCGAAAAACATTGCTTTAATTAGTGGCAAGCCTGCTTTTGGGAGCAAATGCGAGAGTTGTGTTGCTTGCATTCAATTATGCCCTCAGAAGGCCATAAATTACAAAGGCAAGACACACAACCGCAAAAGATACAAGCATCCAAAGGTACAACTGGAAGAAATTATGGAGCTTTACAAGTCGTGAGGATAAATTCACATTAAAGGTGGGTATTTAATATGCGATATGCAATTGGAATCAATGGCGGTGGAAGTCATTCGCGGCTTGTGGCTATGGATGAGAGTATGAATGTTATAGGGCGCGTAGATGGCGGCGCGACTAATATTTCTTCGCATACATACGATGGTGTACTTTCCAATATACAAACTTTGTTGGATGAGTTTTGCAAAAACTATGGCGTGGATTTAAAAGACTGCCTGAGCATTTGTATAGGTAGCGCAGGTGCGACTATTGGCGAAAACACAAAATTACTTTCACAAATTTTTCAGACTATCGGCTATGTGGGCGAGCTAAAGATAATGAATGATGCGGAGCTGGTTTTGCTGGCAGAAACGAAGAATGAGCCGGGGATTATTGTAATATCAGGCACAGGTTCAGTTGGATATGCTATTGATAAAGATGGTGAGATTTTTCGCGCAGGCGGTTGGGGGCATATGATTGACGATGGCGGCTCGGCCTATCGAATAGGTATGGATGCGATAGAGGCAGCACTTATGGACTTTGATGGACGTGGCGAGAAGACTGCACTTACGGGACTGGTTACGGAGTTTTTTGGATGCGGCGTGCCGATTGAAATTGTTGGGCATGTTTACGGAGGCGAGTTTAACAAGACAAGGATTGCAGAAATTGCGTTGTTGGTAAATGATGCGGCAAAGCGCGGTGACGATGTTGCTAATAAAATTTTGCATAAAGCCGCGAAGTCACTTGTTGAGCTTGCGCTTGCACTGATAAAGAGAGCGGAGCTTGATGCACATAAAATCGTGTTAAGCGGGAGCGTGATTATACATAACGAAATCATACGAAAAGTATTTGAAGAGGCGCTCGGAAAAGCCTTTCCCGAAATGCAGATTGTAGAAATCAGTGAAGAGGCAGAAATAGGAGCGGCGCGTTTGGCGTGGCATTATTATAAGCATGGCGGGGAGACTGACTAGTGTGAAAAGGGGGATTATTCATGGAGGTAAAGCTTGGAATTGACCGATTAAAAAGCTATACGCACCTTTTTGAGGGCAAACGGATAGGGCTTTTGACAAACGGGACAGGAATTAACTCGAGATTTGAAAGCACAATTGACTTGATGCATAAGCAGTTTAATTTGGTGAAGTTATTCGCGCCGGAGCATGGCGTTCGAGGAAATTTGCAAGCGGGCGTGACTTTGGAAGGCTACAGGGATGAGCGCACGCAGCTCCCTGTTATGAGCTTGTATGGAGCGACCCAAAAGCCGACGGCTGAGATGGTCGAGGACATTGATGTTTTTGCCTTTGATATACAAAATGTCGGCTCGAGGTTTTATACATACCTATACACGATGGCATACATCATGCAGGTATGCGCTGAAAACAGCAAAAAATGCGTGGTATTTGACAGACCGAATCCGTTGGGCGTGTCGGTTGTGGAGGGGAATATCTTGGATACGAAGTATAGCTCATTCATAGGACTTTATCCGATTCCTCAGAGGTATGGACTGACGATCGGCGAATGTGCGAGGTTATTCAACGCGGAGTACGATATAAATTGCGATTTGATAGTCGTCGAGATGGAAAATTATAGCCGCGACATGTTTTTTGAGGATACGGGTTTGCCTTGGGTTGTGCCGTCACCGAATATTCCGACAGTTGATAGCTGTTTTGCATTTAACGCGACATGTATTTTTGAAGGGACGAATGTTTCAGAAGGGCGAGGAACGACAAAACCGTTCCATTTCGTCGGCGCGCCTTGGATTGATGGGGCGAAGCTTGCGGATAAGCTCAATGAATGTAATCTGCCCGGGGTAAAGTTTCGCGCGCATTATTTCACGCCGATGAAATATCATCCTAAGTATGGCAAGCATGAAGGCGAGCTTTGCGGCGGCGTTGAGCTGTATATTTTGGATAGAAAGAGGTTTCGTCCGATCAAAGCGGGGCTTACAATGCTCTATACGATTCGCGATATGTTCACAGAGTTCGAGTATCTGCCGTCGTATCAGGAGCTTGGTCGCAACGGAATGATTGACTATAACACGGGCGGCTCGTATGTGCGAGAAGGAAATTATAGCCTAGATGAGATTATCGCACGCTATGAAAAAGAGAGTGCGGAGTTTGCGGAATTAAAGGCGAAATATCATTTGTATAGCTAAGTGAGGAGAATAAAATGGCGGTAAATATCAGCAACCTGGACACGGAGCAACGCAATAGTAACACGCAAAATATCGACAGACTAAGCACGCTTGAAGTCGTGCGGCTTATAAATAGTGAAGATAAGAAAGTCGCCAAGTCCATCGAGGCGGTTCTTCCCGACGTGGCAGAGGCGATTGATGCGATTTACCTCAAGTTAAAGAACGGTGGTCGCTTGATTTATGCGGGCGCAGGTACGTCGGGGCGTTTGGGTCTTTTAGACGCGGTTGAATGCCCGCCGACGTTTAGTGTCGATTATGAGCTGATAAAAGCACTTCTTGCGGGCGGCCCGGAGGCGTTCATAAAAGCCAAGGAGGGCGCGGAGGACAGTGCAGAGCTTGGCGCGAGCGATTTGGCAGAGATTAACTTTAGCGATAAAGATGCATTGGTCGGCATAGCGGCGAGCGGACGCACACCTTATGTAATCGGTGCAATGCAGTACGCAAGAACGATAGGCGGCGTAACGATAGCCCTTTCATGTACTAAGAATGCCGAAATCGCGAAGTTTGCAGACATAAACATCGCCCCTCATCCCGGTCCTGAAGTCATAACCGGCTCAACTCGCATGAAAAGCGGCACAGCGCAAAAAATGATACTAAATATGTTGAGCAGCGCGGTGATGATTAAACTTGGCAAAACTTATGGCAATCTCATGGTTGATTTAAAAGCGACGAATGAGAAGCTAGTGAGTCGTGCGATAAATATCGTATGCATGGCGACTGGAGCGCCTTTAGAAGAGGGCCAAAAGACTCTGGAAACTTGTGAGTTCTCCGCTAAGAATGCAATACTTATGATTTTGGCTGAGATTGATTATGAGACGTCGAAGAGCGTGCTTGAAAAATCGGATGGACGCATACATTTGGCGCTGGAGTATTTGCGAGGGAAGGGGCAGGATAGTTAGATGGCGTAATTATTGACAAAAACTGCCACATGGACTACAATATTATTGGGTGTTGCCACGATTTGCAATGGGTAGGTGGTTAGCCATACCCTCTGAGAGGGGGTGAGGCCGTGTCAGTATATGAAGCATTAGCGATATTGATTGCGTTAGCAGTCTTAATCATAAAACTTCTTGAATACATAGACAAACGAAAATAGCCGCCCCGTCCTAGAAAACGAGCGGCTATAATCTTTAGTCAATTTTATCTAGGCTAACCGTCTATCACGGTTCGTTGACAGGCAGCACCCTTTTATGCCTTAATTATAACGTGGTTAAGTATTCTTGTCAATACATAGACCTCTAATTAAGATACTTTCGCCTAAACTCATCAATTCGCCCGCCTCTGGCGCGAAGCTCACCTTCAGCTCGCTTCGACCCACCGTAGGCCATCTCAAGCATCAACCGACCCTCTTCATAGCAAACTTCATCACGGAGCGGGAAATACTCTGAGAGTAAAAACAACGCATAACTCACAAGCCGATAATCGCCGTGCACCCTTGGCGCGCTGCCACTATACTCGTCAATCGCGACACTATAGCCTTTTTTTATTGCCGAAAGGATTTCCGCCGTTTTATTTGCTTTAGCGAACACGATTGTATAAAACTCGCCAAAACCATAAGGTCGATTACGTACACCTTTAGCTCTTAATGAGCTGCTTTCAAAAGCGTCTTTCACAACCTCATGAGCGTCACTTCCGCCGATTATCGGAAAGTTGCCGTAACCATTTTTACAAGCGGTATAATAAAACGCAAGCTGCATATTAACCTCGACAGGCGACCGCCCACCCACGAGCTCAAGAACATCAAAGCATTTATTTCTAAATTGCAAATCTAACAAAGAATCTTGAACATTATATGCATCCATGCCATTTACAAGTGCATGAGGATGAGCCAAAACCGCCATTCCGCCCGCTTCTCGTATCTTTTCATAAACCCATAGACATGATGCGTAAACAAACTTTTCTTGATCATCACAAAAAACTATGGATGAATTAAGCGAATCCATAATTTTTTGCACATCTGAATAGTAGCGTTTTTCATCGTTACGATAAACATCACTTACGCAAAATTTGCCGCCCAAATTCACGATATGAATAGGGTTATTCGGCGCATGGATCTCCTCCGCGTCCATGATTTCCAAATCAATATTAGCATTTTCATAAAATCGCCTCGCGATGCCAGCACCTTCATATTTCCGATGGTCAGAGATAGATAAAAAGTCAAAGCCGGCTTTGCGATAATAGCTGCAAACAGCTTCAGGAGATTCCCAGCCATCAGTAATTGTTGTATGGACATGCGTGTCGCCTTTTAGCGGGATAAGCTCATATAAATCATTTTCAAGCGCATAAATTGACAACCCGACCCATTCATTTTCTTTTATTGCAAGCCTCAAGCGGTATTCCTGCTCTTTTTCAAAGCTGTAGTCAAATTTCACCACTCCATTTTCTGCGCGCGCCTCGATTTCCATCGGCGAGTGCATTGCTTGTATAATTTCGGTCATCGGCGTGATTGCGATTTTAACATAACCGTCAAGTGGGATAAAGTATCGTTCGCGGCATCTAATCGTAATGGAGGATACTTTTTTGACCGGCACAACTTTTGGGAATATATCGAAATAATGAAGCTCTCTTCTCATTTAAGATTCTCCTTAGTCATTGTTTGCTGCCAGTATATCATAGAAATGTGACTCTTGACTACAATTGCTTGATATATTTAAAGCGCCGTAGTAAAATACGAATATATAATTTTCCGGGAAGGGATAAACAAATATGTTAGAACAAGTCTTTGAAAAGCTAAATATACCTAAAGAAGCGCGCGCTCTCATGCACGAGCTTATGGATAAATACGGCGATTTGTCAGATTTACAAGCATTATTATTTGACGAGAGCGTACATGAAAGAGATGTTGTACAAAAAGTTAGAGAAAAAGCCGAGGAGTTGGGCGTTCATCGATTTAGCTTGGCTTTATATATACTTTTGCGAGCGACAGAGCCGCTGTTAGCGAAGTATCGTGAAAAAAACATTGACGAGGCGATATTTTGGGACACAATTATGGATATTAAATACAAACTGGATGAATGTAAAAATGTGCATGATATTTGGGGCGTTTTTGTACTGTTTTGGTATCCGGGTTTTTATCGAATGACGCGGTTCGCTTTCGGGAGGTTACAATTTGATTTAACGATATATAAATGGGAGGCATACGAAAAAGATGGCGTTATCGTAAAAAAAGGCGATCCGGTACTGGATTGCCATATTCCCTCGTCAGGGAAATTGACCAAAGAGCTTGCATGGGATTCATATCGCCGCGCGGTCGCATTTTCCGGACGCCGTGTGATTATTTGCGATTCGTGGATGCTGTATCCGCCACAATTTGATTTTTTACCGGAACATTCGAGCATACTTGAGTTTGCTCGCGAGTATGAGGTTATCGAGCAAGAGGATAAGCCTGACTTCCCAAACGCATGGCGTATTTTTGGTAAGCATAGCAAACTTTCGCCCGAGGAATGGCCGACAGAAACGTCACTACAGCGAGCGTTTCGGGAACGGATTTTGTCAGGTTTGCCGGTTGGAGATGGGCGAGGTGTTCTGATTGTTAAAGACTAATTTTCCTGACAACATACAAATTCAAGATTTTAGGTCGCAGTCTTTAACTCCGCATTTTCCGATGGAACCTTAACGAGGGCAACCGATTATCGCAAGGTAGTCGCCTTTTTTGGGGCGCCTTATGAACTTTTGGATAGTCAATATCAACGCTAACCCAATGAAAAATACATTCTCATCAAGCGCCATATTATCTCCCAAGCTTATATCTGCATTGACTTTCCATACTCCGCCGCGCATAAATCATGCAACTCACGGCGAAACGGTATATGCTTTACATTCTCGCGAGTTGGGTGTACGCGATTAGTCAAAAAGACGATGTATAAACCGGTCTCGACGTCAACCCAAAGTGATGTGCCTGTAAAACCCGTATGACCATACGAACCCACCGAAAAATTACTGCCGCAAGATATCAGCACGCCGGACTTTATCTCAAAACCAAGTCCGCGTCCTTCAGGACAATGCGGCGTGAGGTTCTTTATAGCGTCTTCAAATAAGTCATTCTCGATTATGACCTTGTCGCCGATACTACCTTTGTTGGCAAGCATCATGGCAAAACGCGCCATATCTTCAATATTTGCAAATACCCCCGCGTTGCCGGATATGCCTTCAAGGAAGCGGGCGTTCTCATCATGAACCACGCCACAAAGCCATGCATCCGTCTGGGCGTCAAACTCCGTCGCTGCAAAAGTATGATTTTTATCCGGATTATACGCAGTGCTCTCCAATTCCATCGGCTCAAAAATCCATTTTTTAGCCAAATTATCAATAGTATCGCCGCCAAGTTTTTCACAAATTTTACCAAGTAGAATATAACCGAGGCAACTGTAAACAACCGCCTTATCCGGAACGTCCAAAAGCTCCATGTTTAGGATAAAATCCACGGCACCGGAAGGCTTCTCGACTAAGTTATATACATGTTCGTGAGCCGCGATGCCGCTGGTATGCGTCATCAAATGCTTGATAGTTATATCCGCCTTGTCCGCAGGTGCGTCAAAAAACTTACCTAAAGTATCGCATAGACTAAGCTTTTTATCTTGAATGAGCTTGAGTGCGACAAGGCTCGTGAACAACTTCGTCAAAGACGCCACGTCAAACAATGTATCATCTTCCATGGGAAGCTCATGTGGGATTAACTGGCGCAAACCATATGTAGCGCGAAAAAGTTCGCCATTTTTATCGCCAATTAAAATGGCCGCTCCCGGGAAAACTTTATCCGCCAATCCTTTTTTAATCAGCTCATCAATATTTTTTGTGTTAAGCATTTAATTGCCTCCTAATGAGTGGGTATGGTATGATTTTAGTGTCCTTACTCGACTATTGAAAAAGGAAAGCGCTTTTTCAATAGGTCTCGTTGTACCTGTAGGAAGAAACGTTTCGCGTTTCAACTATGTACATATTATACCCTCTGTACAAACATTCGTCAAAAAATATTTAAAAATTGCAAAAAGATATGAATTTCTATTCGGTTGCATTGATAGCGCTTGTTTCCCAAACCCTAATAAATCAAGCTTCAAGAGTTATGAATGCAAATACTAAAAACACACATGAATATTGACATAATTATACTATTATGCTATATTGACTTCAACAATAAGTTTTTTTAAGCGGTTATAAAAAATGTCAGATCAACTATATAATGAGTTGAGGACATTTATTAAGCTATAACGACAATTAAGGGAGGTTTTGCTTTTATGAAACGTTTATTTAAAATTGCTGCAGTGGTAGTATTTACGCTGAGTGCTCTTGCGCTTGTAGGTTGTATACCTGATGTAGGAGGCGGCGGACAAGGAGCCGGTCAAACCGTACAAGGGCCGCATGGTCTTGTTTTTGCGGCAGACCAAACATTCTATTTTGGTTATGCCACTGAAGCGACGAATCTTAATCCTTTCAACTCTGCTGACTCTGCGGCGAATTGGGAGGCAGTTATGCACGGAACAAGCGGGCTTTTGCGCCGCGACAACTATAAGATACTTCAACCGGGCCTTGCCCATAGCTGGGAAATGAGTCCTGACGGTCGTACTTGGCGTTTTTATCTTCGTGAAGGACTTCAATGGGTTGACCATCAAATGAATCCTGTTGGATACCTTACAGCTGACGACTTTGTAGCGGTTATGGAATGGGTACTAGACCCTGACATGATGTCTGTAAACCAGCACGACTTTATCAACCCGGGTGTTGTTAATGCCAATGAGCGTTGGTTGGGCAACCTTCCTGATGCATCTACTGTTGGCTTTAGAGCTATCGACAGATATACTTTGGAAATAGAGCTTTATGAGCCTGTTCCTTACTTCTTGCAAGCGGTTCGCTTCCAACCTGCATACAGACCATTCCTTGAGGAAATGGGCAGATATTACGGAACAAGCATTGAAAGTAAACTCTACATAGGCGCGTTTGTTTTTACTGAGTTTATGCCGGGTCATAGAAGAGTTTGGGAAAGAAACCCACATTACTGGGATGTTGAGAATGTTTACCTTGAGCGTGCTGTTGGTATCATGAACGCTGAGTGGTCTGCACTCGGTCATGAGATGTTCCGACGCGGCGAAGTTGACTTTTCTCAAATCACGGCTGAGGTTGTAGACCTTTGGCTTGGTGACGCTGAAGTTGCTCATTACGTAGTTCCGGGTCTTCAGAATCTTGAGTTCCAATGGTACTATATGTTTAACTTTGACCCACAATTTGATGATCAGTATGAGCCTGACAACTGGCGTATAGCTGTTAATAATGAAGCTTTCCGTCAAGCTATCTTCTGGGGCTTAGATACTCACAGAGCACTCCTTACGCTTGACCCATTTAATGCTGACCTCTATTTGTCAAACACGATAACGCCAAGAGGTTTTGCAATCGTTGACGGTATTGACTATGTTGATTTAGCGCCGTTAAATCGTTTCCATGATTATCCGAACTGGTTACACTACCCTGAAAGAGCATTGCAGTTCAGAGACCAAGCAAGAGCGGAACTTACTGCAGCAGGCGCTACTTTCCCGATAATAATGCCTATGTCGTACAATCCGAATACCCCGGGCTGGCCGGCTGAAGTTCAAGTTGTACGTCAACAACTTATAGACTTATTGGGCGCTGATTTCATTAACCCTGTTATCGTATCAGGACCTACCGTTGACTTCCTTACTGCTGTTCGCCGTCAAGGTCAATATGCGCTTATGAAAGGTAACAATGGTCAAGTTGCACCGGGCGACCCATCTTCTTGGGTATTTGCATTCTCAAGACCTGACATCGACGATAGTTGGATTCACTGGTCAAACTCAGGTAGTCCTGAGACAGAAGCAATCCGTCTTGAGTACCAAAGACTTGTAGACCACGCTCGTACCTTC
>Ga0123355_10003369_pt1 | contig 22889 bp, 11 predicted proteins | sample TergutEmb28metaG_3_FD_89872 | JGI IMG/M metagenome (GOLD analysis project Ga0123355, IMG submission 89872) | Embiratermes neotenicus P1 segment gut microbial communities from Petit-Saut dam, French Guiana - Emb289 P1 | ecosystem: Host-associated > Arthropoda: Insects > Digestive system > Gut ... | reverse complement strand
TATGTGTTGGACGATGTTTGTACTGGACTTTGATACGTCGGTTCTGTCTAACCCACGACTTTCGCCGCGTATTGACCGCGAAGAATTAACTCCTGACTTGCAGGAGGCATATGACAGTTTGACCGGCACTCTGTTTGAAGCAGTATTAGGTCCAATGCGCGGTGGAAACGCAATGACTCACAACATGATTTTTGAAGGTGTGATAGGTTCGGAACCCGGCGAAGTTATAGTCTCGTGGCAATCGAACCCGAATCCGGAAATCCCTGACAATTTCACTTCCGGTATTTTCGTGGACATACGTTTTGATATATTGCCTGGTGCTCCGATTGGCATATCGCCTGTAACAATTTCACCGCGTCCAAACGATGTGTTTCTTGCAGGTGTCGGCTCAATACCTCTTCCGGTAGTATTGGAATCCTTCACAAACGGCTCGGTTGCCGTAGTGGTTGACATTCCACAAGTCAGAGTAGTAGATGAGCAAGGCAACCTCATAACAACTGCGTTGCTCGCTGCAGCTCGCGGCAATGTTACCCCTGTTTCGGGCATGGTCATCACTGCAGGCACGGGTGTGAATGCCGGCAGATTTGTTGTAGAGCGTGCAACAGTTGGTGATGTATTTACAGCATCGGCATTAGGTTTTTATGATGAGATACACACATTAACAGCCGCTGAAGCAGCAGGTCTGCTAAGTGGCACAATAACATATATAGAGATAACCCTCACAGAAATTGTCGGACATCGGTACAGTGTGCGTTTCTGGATGAACGATGGCACTGGTGATTATGGTAGGGGTGCGCTATATGCAACAGAAATGGTGGACACGAATGGTCGTACAGTAACGCCGCCGAATCCAAGAAGACCGGGCTATACATTCAGAGGCTGGTACAGAACTCAAGAAACGATGCCTGCAGATAGATTTAACTTTGGAACATTGATAACCGGTAATCTTGACTTGTACGCACGTTGGACTCCAGGTGAAGAGGTTGTCCACAGAGTATTGTTCTGGCGCAACGACAATAGCAATAACCTGCATTATGCAGACTTTGTTATAGAAGGCGAACGTGTGGCGCCGCCGACAAACCCCGAAAGAGTAAATTTCACATTTAATGGTTGGCATAGAACTCCGGCAGGTAGCACATTGTTTAACTTCGTCGAACCTATAATGTCAGAATTGAGGCTGTATGCCAACTGGCATGATGGAACGGATATGAGGCACTTGGTTCAATTCTGGACGAATGATGGCTCAGGTGACAACGGTAGAGGTACGCTATTTGCGTATGCGGAGGTTTCAGAAGGACGAACTGTGATTCCGCCAAATCCAAATCCAACGCGCGAGTATGTACAAACATTTATGGAACCGGTGATTACTCAACCAGATGAAGACGAAGACGATGAGTGTGATGAGTATTACGAAGACGATGAATATTATATTGACGACGATACGGTTGTAGATGAAGATACTGCGGTAGAAAATGATGAAAAAGACGAAGATGTCATAACTGACGATGATGATATTGCAGACGAAGATGCAAAAGACGAAGATGCAAAAGACGAAGATGCAAAAGACGAAGATGCAAAAGACGAAGATGACGATATAACCGGCGATGATTATGTCATTGCGGATGATGCAAAAGTGGACGATGATGAAATAATTGATGACGACAGCTTTATCACAGACGATGCAGATGACGATGCGGTAACAGAGGATGAAGAGGATGCATATGAAACAGAGTCATCAAATGGTGAGACATATGTAATCACTCAAGGTTCAGATGATTTGCCGGAAGCACTGGATCAGATAATCACATTTGAAATACGCGAAGAGACAATAATCTATACATTCTATGGCTGGTATACATGCCAAACTTGGGATTTATCAACACGATTTGATTTTGGCACACTGATAACAGAACCGCTTGACCTATATGCAAGATGGGAACGTTTTGAGCTTGAGGAGATAGAGATAACGCATACAGTTTTGTTGCATCGTAACGATGGCAGTGAGAACCTATTCTATGCAGCGTTTGTGCCTGATGGAAAAGTGCTGGCAGACTATATGCCGGAATCAAATCCGACACGCATCGGACATATATTTACCGGGTGGTTCGTTGACCAGGATACAACTGAAGCGTTTACAGACTTTGAAATGACAGTGGAAGAGCACTTTTCTCTGTTTGCCGGATGGGCACCGGCAGGCCATACTGTAGACTTCCATCGCAATGATGGAAGCGGCACAATACATATTGCAATGGCAGTGCAACGCGGAGAAACAGCGTTTGATCCCGGTCCTATATTCCGTATTGGTATGGTATTTCGAGGATGGTATATTGATGCGGCCGGGACACAGGCATTCGACTTTAACACACCGATAATGAGCGATATTGACCTGTTTGCAAGATGGGGTTCCGGTGGAGATAGTGGCTGGTGGGGTACGCCTACACGAACAGTACTGCAGGAGCCGGCGGTAGCGCTCGCAGTATTTGCACCGTACCACAATGCATTTATGGTTGGGTTCCCTGATAGGACGGTCAGACCACATGAAAATCTAACACGCGCTGAAGTTGTTACCATATTATTCAGACTTCTTGATGACGACTACAGAAGCCGTGTGTGGGGTCAAAGCAATACATTTGCAGATGTACATGCGGATCAGTGGTTTAATAATGCCATATCAACTATGGCAAATGCCGGTATTCTTAATAGGACTGAGTTGTTTAGGCCAAACGATGCGGTAACACGTGCAGAGTTTGCCACAATGGTAGCAAGATTCTTTGATGATATTGAGCCAACAGAAACTTCATTTTATGACATAGAAGGTCACTGGGCGGAAGAGTATATAAACATAATAGCTCAGTTTGGCTGGACGCAGGGTGTGGGTAATGGAGAATTCAACCCGGATGCTCAAATGACACGTGCGGAGGCAGCGGCGATAGTCAACCGTATGCTGGAGCGCACGGTAGGCTCAACGAGTGACCTGCTTGAAGAGCGTACAAGGTGGCCAGATAAGACAAACATGAGTGCATGGTATTACCTATATATGCAAGCGGCTACACATTCAACGGAATATGAGCGGCTGGATGACGGAACAGTGCGCTGGACAGCAATCCTGCCAAATATAAACTGGACTGTCCTTGAAAATGCGTATTCAACTCCGGATTTAATAACAGCAGCCAGAGCTTTGCAGCAGCAAGCTGCCGGAGAAGAGATAACAGAATATTAATTTGAGTGCGAGAAATTAAGAGCGTTTCGATTCTTTAATTTGTCCATGCTTCCGTGGGTTTATGGTGATGGTTATCACACTTTTATCCCAAAGAAAAAACCGAGCGGCTGTGTCTTATAGACCTTATAGACATAGGCCCTCGGTTTTGCAGCCCATATATTGGCTAGCATTTCAGTTTCTGCAAGAGACGATAACGACGGAGTGGTGCAAGGAAAACAAGGCAAGGGGAGAAAGTAAGGGGGTTGGCTTGTTTTATGGTGTTAGACAATAACCTAGCAATCAAGTTATCACTTTTTTCTTGACAAGGGAAAAGACAGAGGATAGAATGCTCTGAGTGGAGATTCCACGTTTTTTTATAATTGAGGAGTGAAACTAATGCTTAGAACACATCTTGCCGGGCAGTTGAGACCAGAGGATATTGGACAGGAAGTGCGCCTGTCGGGTTGGGTGGATACTATTCGTGACCATGGTGGGGTTATGTTCCTTGATTTACGAGATTACAGCGGCATAACGCAAATTGTGCTTCATAACCATTCAATGCTTGAGGGTGTCCATCGTGAGACCGTTGTCTCAATATATGGAAAGGTGCGTGCTCGTGACGATGCAGCAATAAACCCAAAGCTTGAAACAGGTTATATTGAGGTATATGCTGATAGACTTGAGATTCTTGGCCCTTGCAAGAACATGCTTCCGTTTGAAATACACGAATCGACGGAAACACGCGAAGATGTCAGACTGAAATATCGATTTTTAGATCTTCGCAACCCTGTTCTTCATGGTAATATTGTTTTGCGTTCGCAAATAATTAGCTTTATCCGCAAGCAAATGACCGATTTAGGTTTCCTTGAAATGCAAACTCCGATTTTAACTGCATCCTCACCTGAAGGGGCGAGGGATTACCTTGTTCCGAGTCGCAAGCATAAGGGGAAATTCTATGCTTTGCCGCAGGCACCGCAACAATTCAAACAACTCCTTATGGTATCCGGTTTTGATAAGTATTTTCAAATTGCGCCTTGTTTCAGGGATGAGGATGCTAGGGGTGACAGATCGCCCGGAGAGTTTTATCAGTTAGATTTCGAGATGGCATTTGCAGAGCAGAAAGACGTTCTGGACGTTGCTGAAAAGGTTTTGTATGAGACATTTGTCAAGTTTACTGATAAAAAAGTTTCGCCTCCGCCTTTCCGCCGGATTAAGTACAATGATGCAATGATTGAATATGGTACAGACAAGCCCGACTTACGCAATCCTTTGTCTATTTGCGATCTTACTGAGTTTTTCTCTCGTGTAGATTTTCCACTTTTTAAGAAAAAGCCTGTTCGAGGGATTGTGGCTGATTGCTCTGGTAAGTCAAGGAGCTTTTTTGAAAACGCACTGAAATATGCGACCGATATTGGCATGAAAGGTCTGGGATATATAACGCTTGCTGAAAGTGATTTTAAAGGTCCGATAGAGAAGTTTTTGACAGCAGAGCATAAGCAGGAGCTTATATCAACCCTCGGTATTAAAGAGGGTGAAACATTGTTTTTCATATGTGATGCAGCAACTGTCGTTGATGGTCTTGCAGGGCAAATTAGAAATTGGCTCGGTGAAAGCCTTGAAATTACTGACAAGGAGACTTTCGAGTTTTGCTTCATCACGGATTATCCTATGTATGAGTATAATCAGGATAAAAAGTGCATAGACTTTACGCACAACCCATTTTCAATGCCTATGGGAGGCCTAGAGGCGTTGGAAACGAAAGATCCGCTTGATATATTTGCATATCAGTATGATGTAGTGTGCAATGGTGTTGAATTATCTTCCGGTGCTGTGCGCAACCATTCCCCTGAGATTATGAGAAAGGCTTTTGCAATAGCCGGGTATAGTGAAGAGGAACTGCAAAGGCAGTTTAGTGCGCTCTATACGGCATTTCAATATGGCGCACCGCCACACGCTGGGATGGCGCCGGGTATAGACAGGATTGTGATGTTGTTGGCTAATGAAGAGACAATCAGGGATGTTATTGCTTTCCCACTCAATGGAAACGCTCAGGATGTTATGCTTGGAGCGCCGGGTGAGGTTTCCGGCCAGCAGCTTCGGGAAGTGCATATCAGAATCAGGGAGTAGACACTGCGAAGTCAAGATAGGTGCTCATTTTATGTTGGTTTAGCTGGCGGGAGTTCGACTCTCGCCAGCTTTAATCAGCGCTTTTTTCTGGTTTTTTTGTTTGGGTTGGCGATCGCTATGCTACTTTGTGCCAAGTATTCGGATGGGTTTGTTGTACTTACTTCTTCATGTAGGTACATCGTATATACAGGGCCGGTTAATTCAAGTGCGTTCTCATTTGCGTATTTGAGCATTCGGGTGGGCAAATCTCCCAAATCGCCATAATAGCCACGGCAATATCCGGTGAGATAGTGCCCGGCTTTTCGCTTGTGCGCACCATGAGGATCAAGCGATAGAAAATGGTCGGGGCATCCTGGGTTTTCCGTGAAAGTATAGAGGTTGTCATGATATCCGGCGATGGGAAAGCTTGTGTTTATAAGATAGTCGCCGGCCTTTGCCATGTGCACGGCGAGTGGCTCGAGAAAAGATTGATTTTGCTTGTACTCGTTTCGAGGCCACAGAAGCATGGTTCTCTCTTGCAGTTCTACGACAGATATTTGCTCAGCATCAGCTTTCATTCCCATGTTTATCAATTCCCGTCTTGCATGGATTATAGCATATTGCGTCATGAGTTTGGCCATGTCTTTGTCTAACTGATGCTCTTGCCTATCAAACAAGTCAATAATGGTTTCAGGATCCCGGGTTTTCCTTATCTTTGCAATTGTTTTGAGAGGTATGCCCAGTTGGCAGAGGGAAGTGACAAAATTAAGTGTAGGCAATTGTGCAGTTGAGTAATGTCGATAGTTATTGTCCGGGTTGCGCATCGTAGGTGTGAAGATGCCGATATCGTCCCAATATCGCAGGGTTGATGAACAAACTCCACTGAGTTTTGAAAACTCATAGATCGATAGAGTATCACTCATAATAAAACTTACTCCTCCCATGCTTTTTTAAAACCGATGGGGTTCGACTTCCCACCAGCTTAAACTGATTGTCGTTATTTGTGGTAAAATTATACCATTTAGCATGTGGTTTTTCAACACTATTAGGCTGTTTTGACAAAAACTGAAAAAACCTTAAACCCATTTAAAGAGTTGAGACAAGATTATTATGAGTTCGGCAAAAATCCAGAAAGTAAGGCGCTCATAATTGAATAGAACTGGATTATAAATGTGGAAATTTAGGTTCAAAATGTTAGAAAAACACAAGCATTTCGGCTGATATTGATGATTTTAACCACTATTTGAAAATATATACTATGAGTATTCTTGAAACTGTGGAACAAGGTTGACCTTAAAGTTGCTTCAATCTTTAGGCTATGACCATGGTAATGCTGGACAAGGAACGTTCGAAGGGGGGAGAACTATGAGTCTTGGCGACAAGTTGAGGAGCCTGCGACTTAAAACCAAAAAGACTTTACATGAACAGAGCAAGCTTTTGGGAGTCTCGATGAATTCAGTTTACAGATGGGAGCATGATTTGACTGTTCCCAGAAAGCCAGTACTAAAAATTTTGGCCGAGCTTTATTCTGTGCCGCTTGATTGGCTTTTATCTGAAGATTCGTCAGCTTCTCTTGTAAGTGAAGTTGAGTTGCATTTGTTGGGTATGTTCAGGAAGTTGCCTGATCAAAGCAGATTTAAGGTGCTGGGGTATGTGGAACGTATGTGCATTGAGGATCGGAATGTTGAGGAGTATTTGTATTAGGTGATGAAGTGGTGGGGCGTGCGATTTAGTCAGTGTGTATTTGGGAGCGGTTTTGCAAACGACAAAGATGTCGGGTGGTCGAAGATTGTACTATATAAAAAGCATGTTTAGCTATTACCATACAAAAAGCTATTAAATCCCGGGGTTTTGTCCTGGGATTTAATAGCTTAACTGCCAGTAGTTTTACTTAAGGTAATTGTCCAAAAATCCAAAAATACGGTCTACACTTTCTTTACGCGCATAACCGGGGTCGGCGTGCATAAAAGTTTCACTGATGTCCAGTTGTGCTTTTTTTGTGCCAGTAATCAGATTTATTTTGTCGTGAAGTTCAATTGCTTGCTGATATGGAATCATTGGGTCGTGTTTTCCGTGTTGGAGTAGTATGGGTGGTATGTCTGGGTGAATGCAGTCGATGGGGTTGTAGAATCGCAGCAGGTTGGGTATGGTTTCAGCGCTTGTTCCTATCATCAGGTCAACTGCACTTGCAGTGCCCGGAACATGTATGCGGGGGAATCCAGATTCGTCGTAGTGGGCGTGGATTTTTGCAAAATCGGTTGGGCCGAATTGTTCAACCATAGCGAGTATTTGGCATGTTTTTGCTCCTGGGATATCGCCGAAAGCTGCCATACCTTGTGTGAAAGCGGCCATCATTGCAAGGTGTGCGCCAGCTGAAGATCCGCATAGGGCAGTTTTTGATGCGTCCAGTATATAGGAGTCCGCATTGGTCGCAATCCATCGAAGCGCTGCTTTTATATCGAACATGTTGTCAGGATATCTGATTTCCGGTACAAGTCTGTATCCGATGCTTACGATTGCATAGCCGCGGTTTACACCGTCTATAAATGGAACGACTTGTACATCGTCTTTTTTCCCATGTTGCCAAGCGCCGCCATGTGCATAGAAAACGATGGGGAAGGGGCCGGTGCCTTCGTTAGGTAGGTAGATATCTAAGGCTTGTTTTGGATTCTCACCATATTGGCAATTTAGAAATTTTCTTTTTATTTTTGAGACGTCAAGTGTCAATTCGCCTAATCTGGCGAACATTTGCTGCGCTTCTTCGGGCGACATTATTTTTGCTTGTAAGTCTTGTATGCTTTCAGCCATAAAAAATCCTCCAATTTTTTGTACCAGTATACAATAAATCGGGTGGTTAATAAAGTTGAAAATAAAGACTTGAAATTTTTTGGGATGTGTGGGGTGTTACTAATGATTTTGTTGTTTTGCTCGGAACGGGTCTCGTCGCCCTACACTTCGCAAAACAAAAACCATAAGCCAGCCCCCTTGATGGCCTGTGCGCTGGGATGTGGGGGTGTTCAATGAGCTTGCGGCTTTGAGCGCCTGGTAATGACAGAGATATCATGGGATGTAAGGATATTTCTAGTTTTAAAAAATAGTTATCAGTGAGAACGAGAACAGCATATCCGGAGTTTCTCTGATGAGTGCCGATATCGAATCTACCGTAGCGCCGATATCAGTATGATTTTCAAGTCCAAGCGCCAGTGCACGTCTGCGTGCGAAGCTATCGTTATAAACTATAAATTTGCCATCAGATTCCCTATATTCTATTGTTATGAAATGCGCGGCTCTTGTATGTGTGTATGCGAGTATACTGACTCGTGAGGATCTTATAGCATTATCGATATTTACGGAGCGCCCCGGGAATAAGGTGTGGTTGACATTATAACCTAAATCTAGGAAGAGTCGTTCTATTGCATGTGGAAAAGTGCCGAATACTCCGCTGAATACAGCGCCACCTCCAGATTCAATATGTCGCACTATTTCAGCCGGATGGCGCGGGTTTTCCAGCAGGATAAGCGCGTTATATGCGGAAATCCAACCGCAGCCATTTCGCCACCCCTCGTTCAATCCTTCGGCAGCGCCCAGTCTTACTTGATTTGCTGGGCTTTGATTCTGGTTGTCTATGAGGGTAACCAGGTCAAAGTTTATACTTCGGTTGTGTTCGTAGTTCATGTCAATTTCTATTTGAGGATCTGAGCCGGAAGTAACTCCTATGTCAGCGGTCTGGTTGTTTTGTAGATTGTCCACTTCATGAGCTGCGTTATTGGCGTTTCTTGCAGCTTCTTCGGCGGCTGCCAATTCTGCCGCAACCGCAGCTGCGGCTTCAGCTCTTGCTGCCGCTTCTGCCGCTGCTTGTGCAGCGCGCTCTAGCTCTTCAATTCTGCGCTCGGCAACGCCGATTTTTGAATGTGCATCTATGATACCGTCCGTATGCTCAAGCTCATAAAAAATCTCTAATGCTGCTTGGTAGTAAACGATTGACTCAGTGTAATTGCCACTGGAAAAGTTTGTATCACCTTGTAAGACAAGTGCTTCGGCTTCAGCAATCTTTGCCCTTATCATACGTTCCTGTGTTTCAACTATGCCATTTTCCGAAAGGTCGATTCCGTCTGCGAATGAAAGTGTTTGTGCAATGGTCAGAGCGTTTTCAAACAAGCTTTGCGCAGCAAGATAATCGCTTTGCGCTAATAGCGATTTGGCATTATCAATGAGCTCAAAGAAATGGATGTATTCGTCTGCAATTTCTATTAAGGCATAGATGAAGCTGGGATTCAAGTTATAAACGATTGCAGCATAATCAAGTGCCCAAAGATATGCGTTTCGGGCAGACTGATACCTTTCGGACTCAAAGAATTCCTGTCCACGGATTACCTCTTCAATAAGTCGTATATGTGCGGTTATTATGTGTAGTGAGTCATTGTCTTGGAGCCGCGTTGCCAACCTCTCGGCTTCTGTAGCTTCCAAGAGCGCTCTTTGGTTCCTGCCGCTTTCTATGTAGGAAATGGAGTGCTCAAAATGTGTATCCATGTCGTTGCGCAACTGTCTGAGATGAACATGCCATAGAAAAACGGTCACGGACGCAATAATAATGAGTGTGACAATGGCGACGATGATTATTCTTTTTTTTCGTCTATTTTGTTTTGGGTTGGGAAGTGATATGTTATTTTTCAAATTTATCTTTCCTATAAAATAATGAGTATGCAGGGGTGGAAATCCGTCCGGCACAAACCGATGGGCGTTCAATCCCTGTCAGCTTAATACATCCCAGCGTTAAAAGCAATATGGAATTGACATTTTGTGTCTTAGGAGATACTATGTACACAAGATAAGCGCCGATTAAATACACACGATGGATTTAATCAGCGTTTACTTAAAAATAATAGATGGAGCTAATTGTGGAAAATATAGATCTTGAACTTTTGCACGCAGATGGTAACCGGCTTTTTGAAGAGTTATCGAAAGGGAATATGGTCATTGCCAGGTCAAAAAATGACTTCTTGTACATCGTTGCATTTGATGAAATGATTCACATGTTCTCTCACACGGTTGGAGCCCCGGGCGGTGGACAGAAACAGTTTCCCATGGATGAAAAGAGTACGGCAATCGTTCGTAAAATATGCGATTTGTCTGATTCAATGTATAAGGCGGAGTTTGATGCAGGTTTGAATTTGTACAGCGTTATGGCGACTGCTGAGCAAGGGATATTAGATATGTTTCCTGGAGAGGACAGAGACAGCGATGGTGTTGTGGATTTTTCCGTTTCGGAAGAATAGTTAGTTTGTAACATGGACTCCCGCCACTAAAGGTTGTTGTCAATATCAATCAGTGCAGATGAAAGCATATCAAAGCCTTTCGTGCTATCGCAAATGCTTGTCATGGCGATAGCATAGTCTTCACATGCGCGTTCGAGTTCGATTGCATATTCAGAGCGGAGTTTGTTTGAAAGCTCAAAGCCGTCAATAGCGGTGTTTTTTGTTGTTATGACAAGTTTGCCTGGGTCATATGCGAAGACGCCGGGAGGGGTTTTGCTTTGGTCTCGACAAAACAGTGAAAGTTTTTTCAGATTTGCAACTGATTGGTCAAAGTGTAATAAGTTCTGTTCGTATTGCTCAAAAAGGTAGTCTTTATCCGTATCCAACATATGCAGACAACTGTCAATTGAAGACATAAGAACATATGAGGGGCTGCTTGTTTGTAATATGGAGAGCAGCCGCTTTGTTTCGCAGATGTCGGCGCGTTCACTGCAAATATGGAGCAGTGAGCATTGTGTCATTGCGGGCAGAGTTTTATGCAGGCTCATAACAGTTATATCGGAGCCTGCTTGTACAGCATTTTCTGGAAACATTTTGGAAAAGCCAAGATGGGCGCCATGGGCACTGTCTGTGAAGAGCGGGATGTCATAGCTATGGGTGATTGCGGAGATGTTCCTTATATCGCTTATGACCCCTTCGTATGACGGGGAGGTGATGACCACCAGCCTTACCTCAGGGTTTTTGCGGAGCGTTTCCTCGACAACTTCAGGACTGATGCTTTTTGCTATTTTAGAAGTTTTGTCTATTTCAGATGCAATATAAATTGGAATGAGTCCGAATAAATCAGCGGCGTTAGTTACCGACCAATGGCATTTTTCTGCGACAAGGATTTTGTCGCCTCTTTTTGTGTGCGCACCAATTGCAGAGAGAATTCCGGCTGTAGAGCCATTGATTAGCGGAAATGATTTTTTGCTGCCGTAGATTCTTGCCGCGAGTTTTTCGATTTCCAGCAGGATGCTGGTGGGATTGTGCATGTCGTCAAACCCGTGTATTTCTGTTATGTCAATGTCATAAGGCAGGTCATGAGGCAACGTCCGGCTGCGTTTGTGTCCGGGCATATGCATAGGATATACATGCGCGTTTGCATATTCTTTAAGTTTTTGAATCAGCATTATTTTTTCCTTTTAGATTGGAGTCGAACTCCGCCGATTTTATCGGGTGAGTTCGACTCTCGTTTATATTTTACTTAATTTTCATTTCATCCAATGTGACAAAGTAGTGGTCGGCGTGGCGCCTGATTTCATCCTGATGAGCGTCGGCCGTTTGGTCATGTACTGCAACTACCGGAAAGCCTGCTTTTTTTGCCGTTTGTATTGCATAAAGTGCATCTTCAAACACCAGTGTTGCCCCTATCTCGGTACCAAGAAATTCTGCGGCTGAAATATAGATATCCGGTTCTGTTTTGTTTGTTTCCTCCTGCACGCAACTGAACACTTTTGCGAAATACTCCATTATGCCCAATCGCTGCATACCGGATTCAACCAAATATTTGTCAGTTGCCGTTGCAACGCACATTTTTACATTTTTTGAGCGCAATGTCTCCAGTAGCGCTATGACACCGGGTTTCAGCTCTGCCTTTTGGGAATAAAACTCTTCAAGCAAGATGGATTTTTCGCGAATAATCTCCTGCGGTGATATATTGATTCCGTATTCTGTTTGCAAGTGTTTTGATAAGTCATAGTGGCTTAGTGTGCGCAACTGGTCTATAAGACCGGATTCAATGTTAACGCAATACTTTTCTAAAAAGTCAGCTTCAATGATATCCCACATCCACATGGAGTCAAGCATTGTTCCATCCACATCAAAAATCGCACCCTCTATATTGCTAATGTCAATCATAATGAACCTTTCGTATCCTGAGTAAAGTGAACGGTTTGTTTACAAACCTTTTTCCAAAATATCTGCAATACGTTTAGATGCAAAACCGTCACCATATGGGTTTGAGGCAAGACTCATTGCATCATAAAGTGTTTTGTCAGTGACCAACCGTCTAAAGCCCTTGTATACGTCTTTTTCGTCTGTGCCTACAAGTTTGAGCGTCCCGGCAGCTATTCCTTCCGGGCGTTCTGTTGTGTCACGCAATACAAGCACGGGCTTTCCGAGAGAGGGCGCTTCCTCCTGGATACCACCACTGTCGGTCAAAATAAGGTATGAGCGGGCAAGGAAGTTATGAAAAGGCAATACATCCAGCGGCGCGATTAGCCTTATGCGTGGATGGTTGCCTATTTCACTTTCTGCTGCTTTTTTTACAGCCGGGTTTAGATGCACTGGGTATATGACTTTAAGATCAGGGAATTCGTCTACAACTGAGCGTATGGCACGAAATATCCTGTGCATTGGTGTGCCAAGGTTTTCGCGCCTGTGTGCGGTCAGCATAACGAGCCTGCTGTCATCTGCCCATGCTAGTTCGGGATGAGCATAATCGCTGAGGACAGTGGTTTTGAGCGCATCAATTGCGGTATTGCCCGTTACAAAGACGGTGTCGGGATTCTTACCCTCGCGGATCAAATTATCACGTGATGTTTCTGTTGGGGCAAACGCCCAGTCTGTTATTATGTCAACAGCCTGACGGTTAAATTCCTCAGGGAAAGGGGAGCGGATATTATATGTCCTAAGTCCCGCTTCAACATGACCAACGGGTATGCCTAAGTAAAAACTTGCCAGAGCAGCAGCGTAAGTTGTTGTCGTATCCCCGTGCACCAAAACGACATCCGGCTTTTCGCTCATGAGCACATCACGCATTCCTGCCATGACTTTGAAAGTTATATCAAAGAGTGTTTGTTTGTCTCCCATTATCGAGAGGTCGTGGTCGGGAATGACGGAAAAAGCGTTAAGCACGGAGTCCAGCATCTCTCGATGCTGGCCCGTAACGCACACGATTGTGTTTATGTGTGACCGTTGTTTTAATTCGAGGACGAGCGGACACATTTTAATCGCCTCAGGCCTGGTGCCAAAGACTAACATAACTTTTTTCATTGAGGAGTCTCCCAAAATTGCCTACATTTCCCAACTGGATAAATATTTTTTTTGTTCATCAGTGAGCTTGTCAATGTCTACACCGGTTGCTGCGAGTTTTTTCCATGCAACATCCATGTCGATTTCCACAGGCACAGGGATTACGCCGGGTTCCAGCGTTTGATAATGTGTTGCGAGGAATTGAGCGGACAGGGCTTGAATAGCAAAGCTCATATCCATAATCTCGACTGGGTGACCGTCACCGGAAGCGAGGTTTACCAGTCTGCCCTCGGCGATAATAAATATCGTATTTCCGTTAGATAGTTTATAACCCATTATATTGGGTTTATGTTCACGTCCCTGTGTGTTCTTGTCGAGCCAGGCGACATCGACTTCGACATTGAAGTGACCCGCATTGCACAATATTGCGCCGTTTTTCAGCTTGCTGAAATGATGCTCTGTGATGACATCAGCGCATCCTGTTGCTGTTATGAATAGGTCGCCGAGTGGGGCTGCCTCATCCATTGTCTTAACTTCGAATCCGTCCATCATTGCTTCAAGCGCTTTGACAGGATCGATTTCGGTAATTATAACATTGGCACCGAACCCTTTTGCCCGCATCGCTATGCCTTTGCCGCACCATCCATAACCAGCTATAACAACGCATTTTCCTGCGACGATTAGATTTGTTGTGCGGTTTATGCCGTCCCATACGGATTGGCCTGTACCGTACCTATTGTCGAATAAATATTTGCATTGTGCGTCATTGACTGCAACCATAGGGAATTTAAGCGACTTGTCTGCTGCCATTGAGTACAGGCGTTTGATACCCGTTGTTGTTTCCTCACAGCCGCCCAAAACACCGGGTATAAGGTGCTGTAGCTTTGTGTGCATAATATTTATAAGGTCGCCGTCATCATCGACTATGATATTTGGGCCTGATTCCAAAGCCATTGTAAGGTGACGTTCATATTCCTCTGAGCTCACAGCATGGACTGCATATACAGACATTCCGCCTGCAGCGAGCGCTGCGGCAACGTCATCTTGCGTAGATAGCGGATTGCATCCTGTCGCATACATTTCTGCACCGCCTGCCGCAAGTGTCCGACAAAGACAAGCAGTTTTTGCCTCCATGTGTACAGATAGAGTTACTTTCATACCCTCAAATGGGCGAGTCTTTTCAAATTCTTCTTTGATTGCACGCAGAAGCGGCATGTTTCGCCAAGCCCATGCAATTTTCAGCTCTCCTGATGGAGCAAGGGATAAGTCCTTGACAACACTTGGATGTATTTTGGTTGCGGCGGCAGAGCCTTTGTTGTTTCCTGGTTTTTGTGTATCTGATTTCATTTTGTTTTGATCCTTTCACATATCTTTGATACCTCATAAATGACTCTCTCAGCATCGATGGTAAGGAACTCCTTGTTTTCCATAAGTATCCGTCCGGAAACCATGACGGTTTCAACTTCACTGCCATTTGCTGAGTAGGCGAGTGCAGCAATGGGGTTGTTGTTGGGTTGCATATTTGGACAGTCCAGATTGAGTATGACCAAATCAGCAACGTTTCCGGGTTTTATTTCGCCAATATCCGGGCGCCCCATTGCCATTGCGCCGTTTTTGGTCGCTATTTCGAATCCTTGCTGAGCACTGACAGCCTGAGCGTCTTGGTTTACGCCTTTGTGTATCAGTGAGAGCATAGATAATTCGCGAATCATGTTTTGCGTATTGTTACTTGCAGCACCATCAGTACCGAGGGCGACCTTGACACCCGCATCCAACATTTTTGGAATTGGGGCGATGCCGTTTGCCAGTTTGAGATTGCTCACCGGATTTGTTACAACATGTACGCCACGGTTTGCAAGAATTTTTATATCACTGTCAGTCAGGTGTACACAATGAGCTGCGACAGTTGTTTCTGTTAAAAGGCCTGTTTTGTCACAGAGCTCTATTGGTGTGCAGCCGTACTTTTCTTTGATTGTGTCAATTTCTCCAAGGCTTTCAGAAATATGGGTGTTAATAGCAAGCCCCTGACGCTTAGCTTCTGCTGCAATTTCGCGTTGGAAGCCGTCGTCACATGTATATGGGGCGTGAGGGGCAAGCATAAAGCTGAGATTATTGCAGCCTTTCCACTTGCTTATCGCATCTAAAGCTTCTTTGATTCGCGTTTCGCCGGCAGACAGATCGTCAAATCCGCCTATAAGACCGCGAGATAGGATCGCACGAATGCCTGTTTCATCAACTGCCTGCGCGAGCGCGTCCATGAAATAGTACATGTCGATGAATGCAGTCGTTCCGGAGCGCAGCATTTCCATGATTGCCAGTTTCATACCCCACTGGCAGTCCTCGGCTGTGAGTTTTTCTTCAAGCGGCATGATTCTGCCAAAGAGCCAGTCTCCGAAAAGCAGGTCGTCAGCACAGTTGCGTAGTATTGTCATGGATGCGTGGGTGTGGGCATTTACAATACCGGGAATCAGCATTTTTCCTTTGCCGTCTATTGTTTTATCCGGCGTGAAGCCATCGGGTTCATTTGATACGGAGGTAATAATCCCGCTGTTTATGTACACAGAGGTGGTTTGAGCGCCGTCGGGCAGCACTGCAAGGATATCCTTTATAAGGATTGTCATTTAGAATGCGTCCTTTCTAAAAGTTGTATGCGTCAATAATATCAGTGCAGGCGCAATAAATCAAGATGTCAAATTATGATAAATATTAGGTGTTGTACATTGTACTAAGAGGGTATCACCATCTGGATTTGTAGGGTGGTACAAATTATGGTATTTATTTTGGTATCAATTAAGGTGGGAATTAAACAAGGGTGAAAATCAGACGATAATTTGGAGCATTTCACTAAGAATTGTTAAAATTTAACGAAAAAAGTAAAATATAGCTTGTATTTCAGACCTTAATGGTGTACATTAGCTATGTTTAAGTAGACAAACGCAATAAATGCGTATGCAAATATTTGAAATATTGAATAAATTGGGAGAAATTGTATGGAGATGAAACTAAGACGCATAGGGACATTTATGTTGGCATTAATCATGCTCATGGGTGTGCCTCTCACTGCACTTTCGGCACCGGATGCTGATACCTACAGTTGGGAAACGTATTCGATTACTGATGAGGCAGTTGCCGATGGTGATACATTGCTGAGTGACCAAGATTCAGACCCCGGTACCCGTATTCAAATTGAGTCCGAAGACGGAGATTCAGACCTATATTATAATGTAGAGTCTGAGTATTCTGATGAAGCGCAGACAGATGCCAGTGACGACGACTATGATGATGAGCCGGAGACCGTGCTTCCCGACATAGGGATACTGCCGGCCAATGCTGGTGATGTGATTATTGCAGATGCCGATGACTTAGAGCGTTTTCTGCGCGGCACTTTAGGTTCCAATAGCGATATCTTTGTACTTGCCGATGGCGGCAACTTTGATATGAGTGGGCGCGGGTCTTTCCAAGGTCGCGGTATGGATGCGACCGGTCAGCCATTTACCGGCACATTTGATGGTAATGGACAGACGATTGTCGGATTGCAACTTGTACCCAGAGCGCATGGCAGTGTGGATATGACCGAACATGCATTCCACAACAACAGCGTAGGATTTATCCGTGTTGCCGGTTCCGGTGCTCGGATAGAAAACCTTACATTTAACAATACAAGTGGCGACATCTTTTTAGATGCGACAACCACCTACGAATGGGCTACTGTCCAAGGGCGTAGCGGCATTGTGCTAGGCAGAGTAGTAGCAGGTGGAGCTGGTGCCGTAACAATTGAAAACGTAAACTTTACCGGCAATACCAACATGCGTATGAACCGTGCCGGAGTAGCTGCCGCTGCCGGCCCCACAACCAAGCATATCGGTGGATTTGTCGGTGCTGTCGAACTTGGCGGTACTTTGGTTGTAAATAACATCTCTATGGCGAATCTGGAAGTACTCAATCAAGCCGGACGCACACACAGTGTCGGTGGTGTAATTGGTGTGACTCATGGTCAAGTCACGATTACCAACGCTACAATCAACGCAAGTATTATGGGACTCACCCCAACATCCAATGACAATATGGCCAATGCTGCGGGTGGTATTATCGGTCGCATGGAAGCCGGTAATGTAACTATAAACAATGTCTCCGTCAGTGGGCCGCAAATTCGTGCGCGTCAATTTGCCGGTGGTATTGTCGGCTTTACCGCTGGTGGTGCGACAAGTACCCTTAATATGACCAATGTCACCAATGAAGCGACGATTGTAACGACCCACATGGTCGGTACTGCGGCCGCAGATGCAACTCGCGCGGGTGGTATCATCGGTCGTACCGGCAATACAGTTGTCTTAACAGGCGTGACCAACCATGCGAATGTACAGCACCTTTCCAACACGCCGACATGGGTCGGTGGTATCATTGGTGGTACACAAGGGCATACTACGATTAACGGTGCATGGAATCATGGATATATATTGCATGACCATCCCGCCTCCGGTCATGTGGGCGGTATCATCGGTCATTCAGCACATTTCCTGAATATGACGAATGTCCACAATCTGGGCAATGTCAGAACACGTGGCGCTACCGGCACGACCGCAGCTACGGGCACAGCGCAGCGCCAAGGTGGTATTATCGGCCTGATAAACTGGCCAACTACGGGCGCAGTGGCACCATCAGCAGCTCAGCGTCGTGTGACCTTAAATAATGTAACCAACAGAGGTAATGTTGGTAATATGACGATTACATTAGACAACGCAGCCGCCCGTGGACAGCTTACATTTGATGTAGGTGGCGTAGTTGGTACAATCTTGCACGCCGCCCAAGGTCAAGTAAGAATGTACAACACGACCAACTACGGTAATGTCCGCGGTCGTCGCATGGTTGGTGGACTTGTCGGCAGATCGGCTTTGGCAGGTACTGTAGCCAATCCTGGTCTGCGTATTCGCTATGGTATGAACCATGGGCAAATTATCTCAACAGAAGGCGTTACAGGCAGAGTTGGTGGAATGATCGGTCTTTCCGAGGGTGCTGCCGGTCTGGTCGTAGAGCGTAGCGGCAACACAGGCATGATTCGCAGTATGCGTGGCAATGCCAATGCCGGTGGATCCGGAGGTATTGTAGGGCGCGTAACCGGAGCGAGCACAGTGATTCGCGAGAGCTTTAATGCGGGCTTTATCAGCCACAGCGGTTTTAACGGCGGTGGTATCGTTGGACGTAATAATGGAACCTTGCTCATAGAAGACGTTTATAATATTGGCCAAATTCAGGCCGGAGGAAGCACCGCAGCGGGTAACCGTGCGGGTTCGGGTATTGTCGGTAGACGTGACGGTGGAGCAATAACGCTCAGACGTGCGTATGTATCCGGTATGTGGGGGCGTGGCCCGCGTGCTGCCGGACACGTAGGTACTGCTGTAGGTGTAAGCGCCACTGGCACAGGCAGAGGTGTAACCGGATTTTCGTTCTCACAAGTGTATGTAGATATGAATACGGCACCGACGACTACCGCAGCCCAACTGCAAACAGCGAGAACCGGTATCACGACCCAACCAACGACATTGCTTGCCAGCGGCTTGCTGCCGGGCTTTGGTCCGAGCGTTCGCTCACCGATAGATGGTCAGCCTGTATGGCAGTTTGGCATTCAAGACCCGGCACCTGTATTTAACCCGATTACCGAGGTATATGATTATCCTGAAAATCCATGGGCAACATACCCGTATTTCAGATGGCAAACCGGCGGCGTGCTTCCAGCACCATTCTTTGATAGCGTGATTGTCCGTGCAAGCGGTGAGCCTGCTATGGACGAGCCGGTGGGCAGTGCCAGCCCGGCTATTGATTTTACCAATATCCATTCATTTGATTTACCATTTGCCGGAGCGCCTGTGGGCAGCGGCGGTAGACTGTTTAATCCTTACGTAGCCCCGCCAGCGGTCGCAGCGGGTGTTACTATCCCTGCCGAAGGTTGGTTTACTGCATCGCCAACAGGCAATCATTCCGTGACTGTACCCAACGCTACATTGGCCAGAAATGAAGTGTCGATGGGCGTAATCAGCCCACAGGGCGTTGTTGGTTTTAGCGGTGCAGATTTTGGCAATCTCATAGCCGTAACGGCTGTTGATGAAGTAACCGGTGAATTTTTATCCCATGCAGTGCTGAATATAACGAATCAAGGCCCTGGAACTGTTTATGCAGATTCTGATGGGGTGTTTATTGCTGAATCCAGCCGGTTCAGTGCCGGACCTGGTGCAGGTGCGACCTTAATTAATATTACCGCCATTGGTTATGCTCCGATATCAGGACATTATCTCACCTCAGCCCAAGTCTCACAAGCGGGCAGAATAGAGATACCGATGACTCGAGTACCACTAGAAAACATCCGCGTTTGGGTACGCGATGATGCCGGTGCTGTGCTTATGGATCCGGTTCCCGTGGCTTCACGTACCGAGATCAGTTGGCAGTTTATTAGTGGTGCGTGGGTACAGCAGCCGGATGGCGCAACCCATACTCCACCTCGAAATAGCAATGTAGTGGCTACAGCGTGGTTCCCATTTACCAATGTAATGGTTGGAGACCGCTTTGAAGCGACAGCCAACGGCTTTGATGAAGCGCTAATCTATCTCAATGCGGCAGACTTAAGAGTCGTTAGCGGTGTAGCCAACACCTTTGAATTTGACATTTATATAAGTGATATGCGCAATCAGTTCCCTCTGGATATCAGAGCATGGGAATCTGTGAATGAAGAAGGCGTGTACAGTGGTCCAATTGCTGTAGGTACAGATGTGGCGGCAAATCGTCTTGAAATAGTGATTATCGAAAGCAGCATGACCGGCATTCCTAATCCACTGCGTGTAGTACCTAATACATTTCGTTATGAAACACGCACTATTTCTAAAGATACCGTATTGCAAATCATATCTCACAACCCTGAATTTGTAGACAGTGACCACTTCACAATCGGAGATTTGATAGAAGAAATCGAAAATGCTGACGGCGATGTGACCGGATATCTTCCCATTAATATCGTTTTGGCACAAACACATATTCATGAAGTCAGAGTTGTTGAAGAAGTGATGATGCCTGATGGCACAACGATTGACAGACTGATTCCAAATGCCAGCCTACACGTTGATGATAGAGTAGCACGTGAAATTTCTGTGAGCGCTGTACCGGGCAGTATTTTCCATGTCAGAGCGGCTGTTGGTCAAACATTAGTTGCCAGAGCAGAGGGATTTGACGATGGTGAATATCTGATTACCACTGATTCTGTTGACCCGACCAGAGTAGTTCTTACCAGAGAAACTTTGCCGCCGGGTGTTATCCAAGGTTTTGTATTCGATGCAGAGTTTACGGCAGTGTTCCCCGGACTATACATATTTACGCCGATAAGCGGTGCCAGTGTAGCTGTGCTTGATGCAAATGGTGCTCCGGTTTCCGGCGCAACGGGCACAACCAATACCGATGGTTTTTACAGAATCGGCGCAGTATTTACACCTGACCTGGATGAACCCGGCAGCTATATAATGACCGGTGATTTGCCGCCTGCGATTTACAATGTGGTAGCCGGAGCTACAGGCTTTACACCTAATGCATCACATCATAATCCGATTGACCTAGAGGGCGACGGCGCACATGCTGACGTGCATCTAACTGTTGACCCAAGCGGAAACAATAGCCACCTACTACATGTAACTGTCTTAGGTGCGGATCATGATGACCCAGGTATTACAACAACAGTAACCCTAAATCCCACACTTACCAGAAGACCGGGTACAAATGTTTGGGAACATAGTTATAATGCACCGCTGACGGGAACAGTGACAGCGCGTGTAGCAGAGGGTGGATTCCGTCCCGACAGTGCTACAGTGCCTGCCGCGATTCCGGGCATCAATATACATTTTGTCATATTGACGCTGGTACCCCACGATGATTTACCGGGCGGTAGAATTGATGGTTATGTGCGCAGTAACACTGAGAGCACCCCTGCTGTATTTGATGTGCCGCAAGTAGGTGCAGTAGTGACCATCATTACACCGAACGGTGAAATGATTGAGACCACAACCGACAGTTTTGGTTATTTCTTGGTCTATGATTTAGATGACGGCGACCATATGGTATTTGCAAGTATGGTTCTGCCTAATGACCGAATCTTCTTTGGTGCGTCTGTTGCGAACCCTGTAGATGTTGAAGAGGGTGAGACCAGGAGAGCGAATGTAAACTTTAACTGGCAAGAGTCACACAATCCGGATTCATTCCTGCTGCTTGCCAATATCATAGACGATGATGATGACCCAATCATTGCAGCGACTGCATCTGCGGTAAGAACAGTAGGCGCAACAGTCACATCACTTGCCAGCTCAGTGGCTAGAGGTGCCGGGCCATTTTGGAATCTTGGAGTTGTAGCTCCGGTAGCATCCGGTGAAGCGATTACCGTTTCCGGACACGCATTGCCGAATTTCGTTACCAATAGCGTACAGTTTAATGGGGCATTGCATCTGAATGATGCCGGAACGATTGCATTGGTGCCGGTGGCGTTAGACGAGTTGGTCATTCCGCAAAATTATGGTGTGATTCATGGACGCGTAACGGCCCAAGATACCGGCGCAGGTATCGCTTTTGCAGCAGTGACTATTGGGTTTCCAAGCGGAACCAGTCAAACAATAGAAACAGATGCCGGCGGATTCTACAGCATCATCGTACCGGCTGGGCAGTACAATGTCATGGCCAGTGCTGCCGGATTCAACTTTAATGTTTCTGCAGCAAACCCGATAACCGTTTTGAACCAAGGTAGATTTGCGGCGAACGTAGTTTTGACACGCCTCGCCGGTGGTCAAGACCAACCGTTTGAACTGGTTGTTATCGTTGGCCCTACGACTGCACTTGCAACTGCAAATGTGACGCACCCATCAGTCCAGGCATCGGATTGGACTAGAAGCGGAAATATGTGGCTCGTAGGAACAGATGCAGCACTCACCGGCAATGTAACAGTAAGTGCTAACGGTTTTGCCACCAGATTAGTTCCGGTCGGTCAATATGAAAATAACCGCCGTACCCTTAATGTTACTTTAGAAACAATCACAATCCCAGCAAATCATGGCCGCATCCACGGACAAGTAACGGCCTCAAATACCGGTTTGGGCATTGTCGGAGCGACAGTAACAATCGGCTTCCCGAATGGAACGAGCCAAACAGTAGTAACGGGCGCGGATGGCTTCTATAGCATCAATGTTCCTGTTGGTCAGTATAATGTAAGAGCAAATGCTGATGGTTTCCGTGGTAATTTCTCTACAGCGAACCCAATCGCAGTGGTAGACCAAGGGCAACATGCAGCAAAT
>Ga0123355_10003368_pt1 | contig 22889 bp, 20 predicted proteins | sample TergutEmb28metaG_3_FD_89872 | JGI IMG/M metagenome (GOLD analysis project Ga0123355, IMG submission 89872) | Embiratermes neotenicus P1 segment gut microbial communities from Petit-Saut dam, French Guiana - Emb289 P1 | ecosystem: Host-associated > Arthropoda: Insects > Digestive system > Gut ... | reverse complement strand
TTGATAGTAACTAAAACCATACCGATTGCAGCAAATACATAGAAGTGATATGGAACCATCATAAGGAAGTCAACAAAGATGTTGCGGTCATAATACAAACCGAGACTCTCATAAACGCCAGCAATGTTACCCATAATAGCAACCGCCCAGCTAGATACTGGAGCCGCGATACAAATAGGAGCTGCAATAGAGTCAACGATGTAAGAAGTACGAGCGCGAGAGATGCGATGTCTGTCGCCTAATGTCTTTGCGATTGTTCCATTTACCATTGCGTTGAAGTAGTCATCAATCATCAAAGCAATACCGGTAACAACTGAAAGATATTGAACGCCCTTACGTGTTTTAACGCGCTTAGAAACTGCAACAACGAAAGCGCGCGCTCCACCGGATACAACTACCATACTCGTAATCATACCAAGACCCAAAAGGAAAATGATGATGGATGAATACCAACGATCAAATACACCTAAAAATGCACCCGCTGCATCAGGTCTGAAGAGCACGTGCATAAACGTACGCTCTGTAAGCATGAATGTGTCAAACAGGTGGAAATTTGCTGCCATAAAGTTTGCTGAAACAATACCTACTAACATCGACAATAGGATACGCCTTGTGAAGTAGACGCATAGAACAGTCAACAAAATAGGAATTAGAGTCCAGCCGGTTTCAGCTAAGGGTATGTATTCCGTTATCCTTTCTATTACTTCTAGGTTTAATGCCATTTTTTCCTCCTTAAATATTTTTGGATATTAACTGCAATATCATACTTTTATAATATACATAATTTATTTGCTCTCGTCTATAGTTTTATTCGAGCTATATGCAAAATGAATATGTTTGGCTTGTTTTTTTCTAGATTTTGTTGCATTTTTCACAATTGTTATTTCAAAAATCAATCTTTTGACAAGATTGTGTTGGTGAAGCAGCATAACATGTGAAGGGTTGTAGTTTTTACAAATTCATGATATAGTCAAATAATCCTGAAATAATACATAGTAAAATAGTTTGGAGGTGTCTTATGGAAAAGAGCAAGTATAAAAGCAACAAGGCGATTACAAAAATGGCACTATACTTACGAGCTATGCGTGTGTCGCTTTGGATAACGATTCCATTTTTTGTGCTTATTTCACTCATGGCACTAATGGGATATGCAAATATACAATCGGGATTGCAAAGTATGCTCCTATTTATTGGTACTACTACACTCAGTTTTTTTGCAATTCTGCTTCTCATTCTCTCGCCGTTCGTTTTGCAAGATCTTTACCGCATAAAGAAACAAGAGAAGCACTATGGATTTAACTTTAACGATGAAATGAAGCGGCTTGATATCAGGGGATTTATTCATATGGATTCAAAATGGCTTATTATTGTGGACAGATTTAGGATATATGCATATCGCAAAGGCTTCCTTGTTGATTTTGGACTTCACCGAAAATCATTTCTCGGCAAAAAAATGGAGGCAAAAGTTATGGCTTCATGCGCAGATGGTAAAGTTCGCATACTCGCTGGTGACGCTGCGATGCTAGTAGCAATACAAGATTGGGCACAGCATTTATGAGAATCTTATTAAAAAACACATAAAACCTTGTATCCGCAGGAGTGAGTGCCTTCGAATACAAGGTTTTTCCTTTAGTCCTTAGAAGTAGCCTTAATGTTTTTAGTGGATGCTTTCATGAGTTAAGATGATGCTTGTAGCCTTTGCAGTTCCTCATCAATAACTTTTTTATCCAAGCGTTCAAATAAAATTTCAGGCTCGCAGATTATAAAGCCCGCAGGTATATTTTTTGACGACCAGCTATTTTCTATCGCTAACCAATTTTTCACCTTTGCAGATGAGAACGGTAAAAATGGCTCAAGTAAAATCGCAAAATTTGCAATCAGTTGAACGCAGTTATAAATTGTATTTGCGCAAGCTGCGGCATCTGTGTTTCGTGTTACCCAAGGCTGTTCGCTATCAAAATATTTATTTGCGAATCGTACAAGTCCGAATATTGAGTCAATAGCCTCTTTGATATTCCCCTTTTCAATCAGGATGCCTACGGTTTGAAACTGATTGAGTATATTTGACTCAATTTCGGAGTCTAGTTGCCCCGCGGGGATGGTTGCATCATAGTATTTGTGGACAAAGGCTAAAGTGCGATTTATGAAATTGCCATAAGCTCCAAGCAACTCGCCATTGTGACTATTTACAAATTCTCGCCAAGTAAAATCAGTGTCGCGCTTCTGTGGACCATTTGTTAGCAAGAAATAACGAATGGAGTCGGGATGATATCTACCCACGATATCTTTTACCCAAATTGCCCAATTTTGGCTTGTGGAAATTCTGCGTCCTTCGAGGGTGAGATATTCACTGGAAATGATATCGTCAGGCAATCTCCACTTGCCGCCATGTGCGAGCATAAGAGACGGCAAAACAATAGTATGAAATGGTACATTGTCTTTCCCGTGGACATAGTAATGGCGGCTATTGTTGCTGTGTAATTCGGCATAATCTATACCTCGCTCCTTGGCGACAATTTTGCTCATAGACAGATAGCCTAAAACAGCCTCAGCCCAGACATAAATGCGCTTGTCTGCATAGCCTTCCTTTGGCACATCTATACCCCAGTCCAAGCCTCTTGTCACCGCGCGGTCGCGCAGTACTTCGTCAATATATCGCTTGGTGAAGGCGATGGCATTTTTTCTCCAGTAAGGGCGGTTTTTTAGAAAGCTTGCCAGCTCGCTTTCTAACTTTGATATTGCGATGAATAAATGGCGTGTTGCTTTGAACTGTGGCATGCTTTTACAGGTGGAGCATAGTGGTTCTAAGAGATTCGCTGGCTCTAGTAAGCTTGTGCAGATATCGCACTGGTCGCCACGAGCCTCCTTGCCACAATAGGGACATTTCCCAATGACGAATCGGTCAGCGAGGGAAATATTGCAATGCTCACAAAAAGCCTGTGGTGATTCATGTTCATAGATATATTCACTTTGGTACATAATTTTGTGAAACTCTTGCACAAAGCTCTTGTGCTCATTCGATGATGTTTTTCCATAGCGGTCATAGCTAAAGCCAAGCTTTTCAAAACATTCGCAGAACTCCGCATGATACAAGTCGCTAATTTCTTGAGGTGATTTACCCTCTTGCTTTGCTCTAATTGCAACAGGTGTGCCATGGCAGTCGCTGCCTGAGACGAAATAAACATCGTCGCCCTTGGCGCGGTAATATCTCGCGATAACATCCGCGGGCAAGAGTGCCGCTAGATGGCCGATATGCAGTGAGCCGTTAGCATACGGCCATGCACTTCCAATTAAAATTTTCATGTGGATACCCCCTCTTAGCTATAATGATTGGCTTCAAAAGTAGAAATAAAAAAGCCCTCCTCTCCTAAAACAAAGTTTCAGGGACGAGAGCAAATAGCAATCAACTATAGCCTTCGTGGTACCACCCTAAATTCGTTCATATCTCACGATACGAACCTTATCAGCTGCGGGTAGGAAATGACCTACCGATAGCATAGCGCAATCACGGGCGCACCCGTCGTAGCCTAAGGAAGAATCCCTCGGTACGCAGCTCCAAGACCATGTTCAGCAGCTACATTGATTTATCCATTCTCAGCTAGGCGTGTATGACTTTTAGGACTCTCTGTAAAAGTGTAGTTGCTTACTCTTCTCTTCATTGCCTTTAGTTGTTAGCTTTATTATAGACCTCTTTCGGATCGAAATCAAGGGGGAACTTTTGAGGCGCGGATAAATGTATTGCTTTTGTAGGAGCGTGCGTTTGTTATCCCCGTTATAGAGTGGTGTAGCAAGCGGTATCCCTATGTGATATAATACCTACAACCCACGCAACCGCTCATCCTTATACCCAACTTCCCCACGAAGAGCCTCCCTAAGAACTCCCTTCATAGCCTCAAGGTCTTCATTCAGTGTACCTTTAAGCCCAAGATAATTAGACGCATGGTTAGAACGGAAAACGCTCCCTTCGCTGTCGAGGTTTTCAAGAAGCAAAAGGGTTTCAGCGGCAATTGCCGTAGCGCTCGGAACTTCAAACTCATTTTCAGCACATTTTTCATATAGAGGCGTCCCTTCGACTAGCATCAATGTCAAAAGCCCAATGTAGTTCGGTTTCATCAAAGATAAAGCCTCTCCAGTTTTTATCGCGTGTTCTTCCCATAATGCCGTTCCGCCAAGACCTGATATTGCGGTGACAGATAGCTTGAGCCCAGCTTTTTTTGCTTTGAACGCAGCTTCAATGATTTCGCTCACGGTTTCGCCTTTGTTCATGATTTCAAGCACAGCATCACTACCCGATTCTAGACCCATGTAAAGAAGGGTCAAGCCCAGCTCATAAAGCCGCGTTAAATCTTCATCCGACTTGAACAAAATGCTACGAGGTGAGCCGTAGCAGCTCACACGCTCACATTCAGGGAAAGTGGCACGGATAAACTCAAGTAGCACTACCCAGTCTTCTGTTTTTCGGATAAGCGCATCCCCATCAGCGATAAAAATGCGCTCGACCTTATTATATTTATTACGCGCAGACGCTAAATCGTCTAAAACCGATTGAACTTCACGCTCGCGATATGTTTTTTCTTTGTACATATCACAAAAGGCACACTTGTTGTGTGAACAGCCTATTGTTGATTGAACTATAAGGCTATATGCCTCACTTGGTGGTCTAAAAATTCTGCCCTCGTATTGCATTTTATATCTCCTTAAAGTTTAATACAACTCCCCATATCCGTTAACTAAGTCAACCACCCCAACATCAGGTGTAATATAAGCAGTACTATGAGTAGTATAAATTACTGCCCCTGGCTTAGCCCCGTTCGGCTTTTTAACATACCGCTTCTCAGCATAATCCACAGGCACTAAACTACCACCCCTTGCTTTAGAGAAAAACGCCGCAAGATGAGCCGCTTCCTCAATCGTTTTATTAGGCGGCGTTTCGCCGTTTGTTCTGATAATCACATGAGAGCCGGGGATGTTTTTAGTATGAAGCCATAAGTCATGTGGCTCGGCGAATTCCATTGTCAGCTCATCGTTTTGCTTATTGCTCTTTCCGACATAGATGTCAAAGCCGTCACTTGATTTGAATTTCATCGGGTTTGCTTTTTTTACCGCGGGCTTGGATTTGCTTTTCGTTGCGGGAGCTTTTTTTATAAAGCCTTGCTCTCTAAGTTCTGCGCGGATGTCTTCTATGTCATGGGTAGAGAGGTTTGTGTTTAAACTATTCAGTATAGATTCAAGGTAGAATAAGTCATCGTCCGTTGCGATAATCTGCTCATTTGCCGCTTCAAAGGTACGCTTTTGTTTGTTGTACTTTTTGAAATAGCGCTGCGCATTCTCTGCGGGGGTTAGGGTCGGGTCTAGGGCGATTTCTACCTCTGGGGCTTTTTCGTCATAAAAATTGATTAGGGTTGCTGTTGTCTGACCTTGTGTGATGCTGTAAATGTTTGAAGTTATAAGCTCGCCTAAGAGCTTTAGCTCATCACGCCTTTCAATGTCTTTTAGCGTGTTTAGCAAAATCTCTTTTTTCTTCACAAGTCGCTCGATTAGGTTTGTCACGAGCTTTTTTAGGTCTTGAGTTTTTTGACTTTTTTTGTAGTGAGCGTCCTTTAGTCGGTAAAAGTCGTTTATGAGCGTTGATATACTATCGTATTCTGTACTCTCCAAATGCTGCCACATAGTTAACTCGATGGAGCTGAAATCTTTTATTTGACCGTTTTCGTCCATATAGATTTTAGGCGTAAAGTTGTGCAGTTTGATGTCAGTAAAAGTTTTCTCAAACGACTCATAAAGATTATTTGTATCTATCGTTTCAATAAAGTCAGATGGATTTATCCCTGCTCTCTCACATATTTCGCTGGCTGCTAATGGACTTATTCCATTGTACGATTTGTAGATAGCGGCTTGAGCGGTGATAGAGCCTATTGACTCTATTCTTGCCATAAATGACACCTTGTCTATGAGCCTTGGATCTGCCTTATCCTGTGACGGCGGCAGATTATACATCTGCCCAGGTAGCACTTGACGCAAAGAACTTTTATCCAAAGATATACGCTTTGCCGCGTCAACTATTACCCCGCCTTCATCGACAAGAATAATGTTTGAATGCTTGCCCATTATCTCTATTATGAGGCGTTTTGTGGACAAGTCACCCATTTCGTTTATTGACTCGACACTTATTTCAAGCATCCGCTCAAAATGCGGCTGACTTATCCCCACAATTCGACCACCTCCGAGATACTTGCGCAAAACCATGCAAAAAAGAGGAGCCTGCATAGGGTTTTCGCTTCCTGACTCTACAAGGGTAATTCGTGGACTCGATGGATTCGCAGACAAAAGGAGCCTATTGTTCCTCATCAAAATCATGACTTCATCACGCTCAGGTTGATGAATCTTATCTATTCTCAAGTTTAATATGCTGTTTTTCAATTCAGTTGCGATATTTGATAAAACTATTCCGTCTAATGGCATGATTCTACCTTTCTATTCTATAACGACATGGGGAATCTACACTTATTTATAGTATATCAAATTCAGTACGCTCTTGCAAAGTTTTAAATTTGACAAGCGGCTGGGGCTTGGTGTATACTTGTAGGAACGGTATTTAGAGGTTAAATACTACTAAAGACTTGGCATGAGGAGTAGACGCATGATAAAGAGCATGACCGGCTACGGCAGGGGCGAGTGCAATAGATATAATCGCAAATTTGTGGTTGAGATAAAATCGGTAAATCATAGATATAATGATATTTCAATAAAACTGCCGAGGATTTTGACTAGCGTTGAAGATGATGTTAGAAAGACTGTCTCAAAAGGTGTCAGCCGCGGTAAAACAGACGTTTACATAAACTATGAAGCGATGGGCGATCAGGACATAGATATTTCTTTTAATGCGGAGCTTGCGGACTCTTATATGGCAGCACTTACTGCTATAAAAGAGCGTTATAATATAGATGAGCGCATTTCAGTTTCCGCCATAAGCCGATTCCCTGATGTTATATCAACAGGAAAAGGTGCAGATGGTGAGAAAGCAATGCAAGAGCTGAAAGAGGTCCTTTTTGAAGCGGTAAACGAGGCTGTTAATAACTTAGTCTCTATGCGTGAAAAAGAAGGCACAGCATTAAAGAACGATATTTTGGATAAACTTATTGTTATAAGTGATATGATAGAGCGAGTAGAGCTTAGAGTGCCTCAGGCTATAGAGGGATATAAGGAGCGGTTCGTTGAACGGCTTAGAGAAAACTTAAATAGCATTGGTGCAGAGATTGATGAGAATAGAATTTTGACAGAGATTGCTATTTTCTCAGATCGCGCGTGTGTTGATGAGGAACTTACGAGATTTGCATCTCACATTATCCAGATGAAAGAGGTTTTGGACAAGGGCGACGCTGTGGGCAGGAAGCTTGACTTTTTGGTTCAAGAGATGAATAGAGAGGTCAACACGATAGGTTCAAAAGCGCATGATACAGAGATAACTAAAATTGTTGTTGACTTAAAGAGCGAGATTGAAAAAATTAGGGAACAGGTGCAAAACATTGAATAAAACAATTAATATCGGCTTTGGGAACATTGTAATTGCTAAGAGAATAGTGGCGGTTGTAAGCCCGGAATCTGCACCTATAAAGCGCATTATACAAGAGGCGAGAGAGGATAAAAAGCTTCTGGATGCGACTTATGGCAGACGTACAAGAGCAGTTATTATAACGGACTCTGACCATATAATACTGTCTTCCATACAGCCGGAGACGATTTCCGGCAGGATTTCCAGCGATGTAATAAGTTAAGGAGGACTACGAAATATATGGATACCCCAAAAGGTATGCTAGTTATAATATCAGGTCCGTCTGGCTCCGGGAAAGGTACGGTCGTTAGAGAGTTGGATGCGAATATTGGCTACGCGCTTTCTACTTCTATGACCACAAGAGAGCCAAGACCAGGCGAGCAGCACGGGAGAGACTACTTTTTCGTAAGTGAAGAAGAGTTTATATCGGCAAGGGACTCAAACGGTCTTTTGGAACATGCTGTATTTGTAGGTAACTTATATGGCACGCCCAGAGACTATGTTGAAAACGAGATTAAAAAAGGCAAGGTCGTAGTTTTAGAAATAGAGGTCGAAGGTGCGCTTCAGATTAGAGAAAAGTTTCCTGAAGCTGTGCTGATTTTTCTTATGCCTCCGGACATTGCGGAGCTTGCGAGGCGTCTTGCGGGTAGGCATACAGAAGATAAGATGACAATAGAACAACGCCTCACAAGGGCGAAGAATGAAATTAAATACATAAGCCGCTATGACTACATCGTTATAAACGATGAGGTTTCGATGGCTGTGAATAGAATAAATACAATTGTTTTGGCGGAGTCACTAAAACCTGCTAAAAACCCTGAACTAATTCAAAATTTTAAAGGAGATGAATTTGATGTTGCGTCCTTCATACTCAGAATTGATGAGCTTACTAAATGAGGAGAACAAAGAAAACGATGAGATTACAAGTAGATACACAATAGTAATGGCGGTGGCTAAAAGAGCAAGGCAGCTTATAAATGGTGAGGAAGCTTTGGCGACCTCCGAAACAGATAAGGCTGTAAGTGTAGCTGTAGCTGAGATGGCTAATGGGAAGTTAAAAGTTTCAGCGAGTACTGAAGATGAAAGTGCTGTTAATAGAAGCAAGTTCATTTCAGTTATTGAGGCTGAAAATTTGGACGATTATTAATTTTTATGAAACAGAGACTGTCTTATAAAGCCTTTTCGTGGATAACTATACAAAAATAATGTAGGGGACGCTGTCCTCAGCGTCCCGCAAACTTGTGTATTCAAGAGATAAAAGGGACACTGAAGATAGCGTCCCCTGCGGATATTGTATAATTATCTATGAAAAGGCTTTATGAAACAACTCCTTTCTATAATTTAGCTTTGGGAGGACACTGTGTTAGTAGCAGACATAATCGTATCAGTAAACAATTCAAATGTAGACAAGCCTTTCAGTTACGCCGTGCCTGATGAATTTGCGCAGCGTGTGCAGCGAGGGATGCGCGTTGTTGTACCTTTTGGCAGAGGGAACAAACCTGTTGAGGGTTTTGTTATTGATATTAGAGAGCTTGAGTTGATAGACGAGGACGAGGCAGCAAAATTTAAGAGCATAATCAATTTACCAGACAAAGCTCCTTTATTCGCAGAGGACTTAATGCTTCTAGCCAAATGGATGCAACATAAATACTATTCAACGTTAACAGAGTGCATCAAGTGTATTTTGCCTACAGGGATATCCATAAAAACCGAGACAGTCTATTATGTAGCCCCGATTATTGATAAAGAACTTAGCGAAGTCGAAGAATCAATTGTCGAATATGCAATGAAATACTTTCCTGTGACAAAATTAGATTTTTTGAATATGGATAAAGTCAAGCCTAAAGATGTGGAATCACTTATAAGACGCCGAGTTTTGATAAAGGAGAACCTGCTGAGTTCAAAAGATTTTGTGAGATACGAGAGGTATGTTGTTTTAGCGGCTGCAGCAGATGATGCAAAACTGCCGTCTGAGAAAACGAAACAGGGTATGCTTATTAAATACCTGCAAAATAATGGCTTAGTTAGCACAAAGAAAGTGAGAGAGGATCTAGGTATCACAGATTCGCCGATTAATTCTTTGGTTGACAAAGGCATTGCTAAATATGAAAGTGTTGAAGTACGGCGCGAGTCTTTAGTGGGTGCAAAATTTAGCGAGACAGATAGTGAGGCTTTAATACTAAGCGCTGAGCAACAACGAGCATTAGATACAATTTTAGAGGCATCTAAAGATGAAGTCGGATATAAAAAAACAGTTCTGTTGCACGGCGTTACAGGAAGTGGGAAGACAGAAGTGTACCTACGCGCGATAAGCGACACACTGGAAAATGGCAAAGAGGCTATAGTTTTAGTTCCTGAGATATCTTTGACACCCCAAACTGTAGGGCGTTTTAAAGACCGATTTGGAGAGCGTGTAGGTGTGACACATTCACGTATGTCAATGGCAGAGCGCTATGATATGTGGAAGAACGCAGCTGAAGGCAAGATATCTATAATGATTGGACCACGCTCTGCGCTCTTTGCGCCGTTTAAGAATCTTGGGATAATAATCATAGACGAGGAACATGAACATACCTATAAATCAGACACCACGCCAAAATATGATGCAAGAGACACAGCAATTGAACGCGCGCGGCTAACAAATTCACTTGTAGTACTAGGTTCAGCTACACCGAGTATAGAGAGCTATACTAAAGCCAAAAATGGAGAGTACATAATCACTAGGATGAAGAGCAGAATAAACAACTCTATGCCTAGCATTGATATTATTGATATGCGTAAAGAACTAGAAGATGGCAACCGCTCAATGTTTTCTAGAGAACTTTTTGAAGCGGTAATAAAAAATCTTGGCGATGGCTTGCAGACCATACTATTTTTGAACAGAAGAGGTCACTCAACCTTCGTCTCGTGTAGGCAATGCGGATTTGTCGTAAAGTGCGATGAATGCAATATCAACTTCACATACCACACCTATAATGACAGCATGATCTGCCATTACTGCGGTAGGAAGGAGCGGTCTCCGAAGAACTGTCCACAATGCGGCTCGAAATATATAAAATACTTTGGTGTAGGCACTCAGAAAGTAGAAGATGAGCTTAAGAAACTGTTTAGCACAGCCAAAATTTTGCGAATGGACATGGATAGCACTAGAGAAAAGGGCGGACATGAGAAGATACTTTCCGAATTCAAAAGTGGTAACGCTGATATTTTAGTAGGCACACAAATGATTGCCAAAGGTCTTGACTTCCCTAAGGTTACGCTTGTTGGGGTAATTGCGGCGGACTTGTCTTTAAATACAGGTGATTTTCGCTCGGCGGAGAAGACTTTTCAGCTTTTGACTCAGGTTTCTGGACGTTCTGGTCGCGCTGAGTATGATGGGCGGGTTATAATACAAACATATAACCCTGAGCATTATGCGGTCGTTCATTCAGGGACAGCGGACTATGAAAGTTTTTATGAACATGAGATAGCTCTGAGGCGGCAGATGAACTATCCGCCGTATACGCACATTTTTGAGGTGCTTATAACAGGAGAATCTGAAAAAAACTTAATTTTGGTTTTACATAAACTTTATGATATACTATCTGTATATGAAAACACGCTTGAGCTAATCGGTCCATCTCCCGCGATGATCTCTAAAATACGCAATCGTTATAGATGGCGGCTTATAGTAAAAGGTGTTGATGAGGAGTATCTTAAAAAGACGGTTCTGCACTGCGTTAATGAGTTGAAGAAAGTGGAAAATGTAAGCAACATAAATATAAGTTTGACGCTAGACCCCAACTAAGTTTTATACAAGAGGAGATGACAATGGCACTGAGGCAGATGAGACTAGAAGATGATGAAATTTTGAGAAAAAAAGCAAGGTTAGTGACTGAAATAGACGATAAAATACGAACGCTTCTTGATGACATGCTAGAGACTATGTACGATGCTGAAGGAGTAGGGCTAGCAGCTCCCCAAGTAGGCGTTTTGCGTAGAGTAGTTGTTATTGATATGGGTGAGGAGAATGGCGGGATTATTGAGTTGATTAATCCTGAACTAATAAAGTCTGAAGGAAGCCAGATCAATAAAGAGGCATGCCTCAGTATACCTGATGAAAGTGCTTATGTAGAGCGTCCTGAGTTTGTACTTGTTAGAGCGCTTGACCGCGACGGGATTATGCAGGAGTATGAAGCCGAAGGCAATTTAGCCATTGCTTTTTGCCATGAGATGGATCACTTGGATGGTGTTTTGTACAAGGATAAGGCGATAGAAAACTACGAGGAAGAGGACGAGGAATAGATGAAAATAGTTTTTATGGGAACTCCTGAGTTTGCAGCGATATCGCTTAGGGAACTCGTTAAGTTTCATGATGTTGTGGCTGTCATAACTCAGCCGGACAGACCCGCAGGGCGCGGGAAGAAGCTTATGCCGCCTTCGGTCAAAGAGGTCGCGTTATCACACAATATAGAAGTGTATCAGCCGATGAGAGTAAAAAGTAAAGAGTTCATAGAAACTTTGTCTAAAATCGAGGCGGATATATTTGTTGTTATAGCCTATGGGCAGATTTTACCTAAAGAGATTTTGGATATGCCAAAGTATGGTGCGATTAATGTTCATGCGTCACTTTTACCAAAGTATCGAGGAGCTGCCCCCATACAATGGGCAATAGTAGATGGTGAGGCTGAGAGCGGCGTCACTATCATGCAGATGGATGAGGGCTTGGATACAGGACCTATGCTGCTGAAAAAATCTACTCCGATTGAATCGAATGAAACGGGTGAATCTTTACACGATAAACTGGCAGATATTGGCGCGAGTGCGCTGATGGAAGTCCTTGAGATAATCAGTCAAGAGAAATTGTATCCAGTTACACAAGATAATGCGCTATCGTCATACGCATCAATGCTGCATCGAGATACAGGCAATATAGATTGGTCAAAAAGTGCGCTAGAAATAGAGAGGCTTATACGTGGGCTTTATTCGTGGCCTTCGGCTTTCTCATACCTCGATGGGTTTGGGAATATAAAAATAATAAGTGCCGAAGTTGCGCAAAATAAAAATGGCGCGGTTAGCCAAGAATTTGGCACAATAGTTAAAGTAGATAGGAAAAAAGGTCTGTATGTAGCCACAGGCTCAGGTCACTTACTTATCAAGAGGATACAAGTAAGCGGTAAAAAGGAAATGGATGTTTCTGCATTTTTATTAGGAAACGATATACAAGAAGGAGGACGATTTATATGCCATTAATGTTTGGTGATACTACTTTTTTACTACTTATCCCTGCTATGATATTGGCAGGGTGGGCACAGCTTCGTGTGTCGAGAAATTTTAGCAAATACTCGAAAGTGATGAGCCGACGCGCAAGAACGGGTGCTGATATCGCAAGAGAGCTGTTGAGAAACAATGGTATATATGACGTTGAAGTCGATAGAGGACAAGGGCACCTAACAGACCACTACGACCCACGCTCAAGACGAGTCGTGCTTTCTGAAAGTGTGTACGATTCAACGAGCATAGCAGCAATAAGTGTGGCAGCACATGAGGTAGGTCACGCTATTCAACACAGCACAGGATATGTTCCGCTTAGTCTGCGTTCTTTGATAGTTCCTGTGGCGAGCTTTGGCTCTAGGCTTGCTTTTCCGATGCTATTTATTGGCATGATGCTCGGCGAGGGCGGCATGTTTCTTATTGATTTAGGTATTCTTTTATTCGCGGGTGCGGTACTTTTTCAAATAATAACACTCCCTGTGGAATTTAACGCGTCAAGACGCGCGATTGCCCTGCTTAATGACGGGATGTACTTGGATGAAGAAGAAGTGCGTCCGGCAAGAAGAGTACTCAGTGCTGCGGCGATGACTTATGTCGCGGCAACCTTTATGGCACTTATGCAGCTTCTTAGGATGATTGCTATATCGGGAAGACGCAGATAATGATGGAGGACGTTATGAAAAAATCTAAAAAAATGATGATAGCATTTATATGCGTTGGCATTTTAACACTCGCTTTTATGCTCACGACAGCCGCGATTCCTGCGCCAGGTTCAGCAGAGGATCCGCTTGTGACAAGGAGCTATGTTGTTAGGCTTATCTCCGAGCTGACAGGGATACAAGGCGGCGGCGCGCTAACTCAACAGCAAATGGATACAATAGTAAATGAGGTTGTAAACAGGCTTGGCGCAACAGGTGTTGCAAGCGACATATTTACTCCTGTGCATATGACAAGTGGGCAAACGCTCTTCGGACATGAAGGCACAGAGCTTATTTTAAGAAGCGGCTCTGCCATAGTCCAGGCGAGTGGAGTAGATGGATTAGCCAATGTAACAAGTGGCATTGACCAAACTGTAGGTGAGGTAGTTGAGAGAAATCATTTGCTCATAGTGCCAAGAGCTGACGGGCGTGGCGTTCATGCGACATCGGATGTTTGGATACTTGTAAAAGGGTCATTTACTATTCATTAGGAGTTACTTATGCGAGTTGACATCCTTGGCGTAGGTATAGATACGCTGAACAGAAAAGAAACTTTGAGCAAAACACTAGGTTATATTAAAGCCGATGAGAGAAAATGCAAATTAATAGCAACACCAAACCCTGAAGTAATAATGCGCGCACGAGCCGATAGAGAGTTTGCCAAGGTGCTTGATAAAGCGGATTTGGTAATCCCTGATGGTGTGGGCGTTGTTTGGGCGTCTAAGTTGGGCAAAGAGAGGCTGAGAGAGACTGTAACTGGGTGCGATTTATGCTTCCAGATATTTGCGCAAATGAAGGACATGGAAGGAAAGAAGGTGTACCTTTTAGGTGCAGCTCCCGATGTGGCGTCGCTTGCGAAAACTAATATGGAAGAGGAATTCCCAGGGTTAGATATCTGCGGTGTACGGAATGGTTTTTTTGACATAGATGAGGAAAAGGATATAGTGACTGAGATAAATAACCTTAGGCCGGATGTACTTTTGGTAGGTCTAGGCAGCCCAAGGCAAGAAAAGTGGATAGATAAGTATAAAGAAGAGTTAGATGTCAACCTAGCCATAGGCTGCGGTGGGACAATAGATGTAATGGCAGGAACAGTTAAAAGGGCACCGATGATGTTTCAAAGATTGGGACTTGAATGGTTCTATAGGCTGATAAGTCAGCCGTCTAGGTTCTTTAGAATGCTTGTTTTGCCTAAGTTTGTTTTGGTGGTTATTTGTGAGAAAGTTTTTGGTAAGAAAAAATTTAAAAAGGATTGACAGAACCCTGCGGATTTTGTATAATTATACAGATGTTTATTAGCATAGGGGGAGTAGGCAATGTATTTGGATGTTTTTTTGGGTAAACAATTAGACAGTCAAGATTTTGTAAAATCTTCTTTGCTTTTTATTTCAAGTTTTAATTTAATAGTGGATTGCAAACAATAAAAATTTTTTATTTTTATTGTTTTTTTTTGCCCAACAGCAAAGAGAGTAAATGGGATGGATTTCACTATAAGCGTGCTCATTTATTGGCTCGTTTACTCTCACTTTTTTAGCCAACCTACCACACCAAAGGAGACCAAAATGAAAATCTTAATAAAAAACGGCAGAATAATAGACCCAGCAAATAACACTGACAAAGTAGGCAACATCTACGTAGAAAACGGTAAAATTACCCATGCAACAGAAAGCTTCGCCCCAGACAAAACAATAGACGCAACCAACCTATGGCTAACCCCAGGTCTAGTAGACGTACACGTACACCTAAGAGACCCAGGTCTAACGCACAAAGAAGACCTCTGCACAGGTACTAGGTCAGCCGCCGCTGGAGGCTACACTACAGTATGCGCTATGCCAAACACAAATCCAACCATGGATAATGTAAATTTAGTCAATGAAACCTATGAAAAAATCAAAAAAAATGCTATAATAGACGTATTATTAGTAGGCGCAGCGACTTGCGCCCTAGGAGGGAAAGAGCTTAGTGATATCAAGAGCATGAAAAGCGCAGGAGTTTGCGCGATAAGTGATGATGGCTACTCAATCGCAGACGCGCAGCTTGCCAAAAAAGCCTTTGAAGCTTGTAAAGAAGCCGACTTAGTTATGCTCTCACACTGTGAAGACCTAAAGCTTGTAAATGGCGGAGTTATAAATGAGGGTGTAGCATCAGAGCGACTCGGACTAAAAGGTATCTCAAATGATTCTGAAGACATATTCGTAGCAAGAGATATAATACTCGCACAAGCGACAAACGCCAAGCTCCACTTATGTCACATAAGCACAAAAGGCAGTGCAGACATAGTACGCTCAGCCAAATACTTAGGCGTAAACGTAACTGCGGAATGCTGCCCACATCACTTTACGCTAAGTGATGCAGATATAAAAGAAGACGATGGCAACTACAAAATGAGTCCACCACTAAGAAGTGAATCGGACAAACAAGCCATAATCGAAGCTCTAAAAGACAACACAATAGAGATAATAGCGACAGATCATGCGCCACACCATGCGGATGAAAAATCGGGTGGCTTTAAATCAGCCATGAACGGGATTATCGGACTAGAAACAGCCTTGACGCTTGGTATAACAGAGCTTGTAGATAAAAACATCCTAACACCGTCAGAGCTTATAGAAAAAATGGCTCTAAACCCTGCAAAGCTCCTAAACATTAAAGCTGGAGAATTAACCGAAGGTTACCCCGCGGACATCGCGATAATAGATGCGGACATACCTTACGAAATAGAGATAACAAAATTCAAGTCAAAAAGTAAAAATTCGCCGTTTCACGGTAAAAAAGTGAAGGGTAGAGTAGTTCATCTAATAAAGAACGGCAAAATCTTAATCGAAGAGGGGGAGTTAAAATGATTATTGATAAACTTATTGACAAAATTATACTGATGGGAAATCCGTCTGTTGTAGGGCTTGACCCGCAGCTTGATTTTGTACCAGAGCATATTTTGAAAGAGGCATACGATGCGCACGATTATACGCCAAAGGCATGTGCTGAAGCGATACTTAGGTTTAACATAGAGATTATTGATGAAATATATGATATAGTCCCAGCGGTTAAGCCGCAGATTGCTATGTATGAGATGTTTGGGTACGAAGGCATAGATGCGTATATTAGAACTGTGCAATATGCCAAGTCTAAAGACATGATAGTAATAGCTGATGCAAAGCGTGGAGACATAGCCTCAACAGGTGCGGCGTATGCGAAGGCGTTCTTAGGCAAAGTGAAAGTAGCAGACACAGAAAGCCAGCCGTTTAATGCAGACTTCCTCACGGTGAATCCTTACCTTGGACAAGACTCCATTGAACCGTTCATTGATGAGTGCAAGACAAACGACAAAGGTTTATTCATCCTAGTTAAAACATCAAACCCAGGCTCAGGAATGCTCCAAGATATACTTTCAGACGGCAAGCCAATCTATGAAATAGTAGGAAGCTACGTAGAAGAGTGGGGCAAAGAACTGAGAGGAGTACATGGATTCTCGCCAATCGGCGCAGTAGTGGGTGCAACTCACAAAGACCAAGCAAAGCACCTAAGAGCAGTTATGCCGCACACATTTATGTTAGTGCCTGGCTACGGTGCACAAGGTGGAAAGGCAGAAGACCTCGCAGTATGCTTCAACGAAAAAGGTCTAGGCGCAATAGTAAACAGTTCAAGAGGCATAATAGCAGCATACAAAGGTAAAGTCGATGGGAAAGACCATGCGAAAGCCGCACGTGAAGCAGTAACAATAATGCGTGATGATATAGTTAAGTATATAAATATGGGAGGTGCATAAAATGAGAGGCTCATTCTACAAGACAATAAATATCAAAATTTACTTAGAAAACGGCGTAGTATTTGGCGGGAATGCTTTTGGTTACTTCAAAAAAGGCATTGAGATGGTAGGAGACATTGCTGTGCACACGGGGATTACGGGGTATCAGGAGGTTATTTCAGACCCTGCGTATGCTGGAAAACTTTTATGTATGACGACCCCGCTTATTGGTAGCTACGGCATCAACTTAGAGGATATGGAGTCGGATAAACCGCATATAGGTGCGCTTATCGTGAGACATAAGAGCGACTATCCAAACAATTGGCGCTGTGAGATGACTCTGGACGGATACTTGAAGCAGATGAAGGTGCTTGGCATAGAAGAAGTTGATCCAAGGGCCTTAACGAGGATAGCGAGACAAGAAGGACCTATGAGAGCCTTGATAAGCAGCGAAGATTTGACCAAAGAACAAGTAAGCGAAAAGATAAAAGCGCACAAAGCGGAAAACTTTGTAGAAAAAGTGACGACGAAAGAAAAATACGTCATTGAAGGCAAGGGTATAAAGAACTTGCATATAGGCGTGTTGGATTTAGGCGTTAAAAATAGCCTCCTTAAAAGTCTTCAACGTAGAGGTGTAAAGCTTACAGTCTTCTCTGCAAGTACTGCCTTGGACGAAATTTTGGCAAACAATATAGATGGCGTATTCATAACGGGAGGTCCTGGAAGTCCTGATGATATAACAAATGTGATTCAAACAATAGCCGATCTTGCACAGAAAAAGCCGATTGTAGGTACAGGTTTAGGTCATTTGGTTTTGGCAAAGGCTCTTGGTTGCACTATAGAGCGTATGCAGTTTGGTCACCATGGCGGCAACTATTCTGTGAAATCAAAAGCGGATGGACGAGCGTATATAACGAGCCAGGGTCACGACTATGTAGTTACTAAGTGCTCTGAAGATGTTGTGGCTAGCTATGTAAATATAAACGATAGAAGCATAGAAGGAATCAGGCATAGAAAACTCCAAGCATCAAGCGTCGCGTGGAGTATAACGGGAAGTCCGGGTCCTGATACTGATTTTATAATTGACGATTTCTTAAGAATGATAGAAGACGGGAGGTTGTTTTATGCCTAAGAATATGAATGTAAAAAAAGTATTAGTAATAGGCTCAGGACCTATCGTTATAGGGCAGGCTGCTGAGTTTGACTACTCTGGTACACAAGCTTGTGAGGCTCTCAAAGAAGAGGGTATAGAGGTAGTTCTGGTAAATTCAAACCCAGCAACGATCATGACAGACACTGGTCTTGCGCACTACACATACATTGAGCCTCTGACAATACCAATACTTGAAAAGATTATAGCAAAGGAGCGCCCAGATTCAGTTATCGCAGGGATGGGTGGTCAAACAGGACTTAATCTATCGTGCGAATTGCATGATAGAGGCATACTTGCTAAATACGGCATGTCTGTAATAGGTACAAGCATAGCCTCGATCAAAGAAGGCGAAGACAGAGAATCCTTCAAGAAAATGATGGAGCGAATAGGCGAGCCGATAATCGAGAGTGTTATAGTAAACGATATTGAAACAGGGGTGAAGTTCGCACAAGAGGCAGGTTATCCTGTTGTGGTGCGTCCAGCGTACACTTTAGGCGGCACTGGCGGCGGCTTGGTTGAGAATGAGGACGAACTTCGTGAAACTTTGGCTCTAGGTCTTCAACTCAGCCGCGTAGGTCAAGCTTTGGTTGAGAAAAGCATAAAAGGTTGGAAGGAAGTAGAGTTTGAGGTGATTAGAGACTCTGCGGGGAACTGTATAGCAGTATGTTCTATGGAAAATATTGACCCTGTAGGTGTTCATACAGGAGACAGTATCGTAGTTGCACCTGCGCAGACTCTTGCTGACAAAGAGTATCAGATGCTCAGAGACTCCGCAATCAAGATTATCAGCGAAATAGAGATAGAGGGCGGATGTAATGTACAGTTCGCACTTGAGCCGAACAGCTTTGAGTACGCTGTAATAGAGATAAATCCGCGCGTTAGTCGCTCATCAGCACTCGCGTCAAAAGCTACGGGATATCCGATAGCTAAAGTTGCGGCAAAGATTGCGCTAGGACTTAGACTGGATGAAATTATAAATGCTGTAACTGGTCAGACCTTCGCTTTCTTTGAGCCTGGGCTTGACTATGTTGTTTTAAAAATACCGAAATGGCCTTTTGACAAGTTCCATAGGGCGAAGCGTACTTTGGGGACTAAAATGATGGCTACTGGCGAGATTATGGCTATTGGTAACTCTTTAGAACATGCGATTATGAAAGGTGTACGCTCCTTAGAGCTTAACCAGTACACCCTTGAGCATAAGGCGTCTAAGGATAAGAGCATTGAAGAACTCAAACGTCTCGCAAGAGTTCCCGAAGATGAGAGACTATTCCATATAAGTGAGATGTTAAGACGAAACTATCGTATGGAAAAAATATGTGAAATCACAGGGATGGATCCGTTCTTCCTACACAAAATCAAGAATATCGTTGACTGGGAAGAGGACTTAAAGGATATTGGGCTTGAAGGCTTAACGCCTGAGCTGATGCAATTTTATAAAGAAAATGGATTTTCGGATAAAGGTATGGCTGAGCTTATGAACTGCACCGCGGAAGAAGTTTTTGTAAAACGCGCGGAGTGGGGTATTCATCCTGTTTATAAGATGGTAGACACATGTGCTGGGACTTTTGAGGCGAACTCGTCTTATTATTACTCGACTTATGACACTGATTGTGAAACTGTAGTTTCTGATAAGCGCAAAGTGCTTGTTATTGGCTCAGGACCTATAAGAATCGGGCAGGGTATCGAGTTTGATTATTGCTCAGTTCACTGCGTTACATCTCTTAGGAAGCTAGGCATTGAGACAATCATAATAAATAACAACCCTGAGACAGTAAGTACGGATTTTAATACAGCGGACAAGCTTTACTTTGAACCGCTTTCGGAAGAGGACGTTTATGAAGTCATCCTTAAAGAAAAACCAGACGGCGTAATCTTACAATTCGGTGGACAAACTGCAATTAAGCTTGCGAACTTCTTAAGTGATATGAACGTGCCAATCTATGGAACTAAACCAAAGCAAATAGATATAGCAGAAGACCGTGAGAAGTTTGATGAACTACTTGAACAGTTGAATGTGCTCAGACCAAAAGGAAGAGGTATCTGGACAATAGAAGAAGGTATGAAAGTTGCTGATGAACTTGGCTTTCCGCTACTTGTGCGTCCCTCATATGTTCTTGGCGGTCAGGGTATGGAAATTACGGTAAACCGTGAGGAGCTAAGGGCGTACTTGAGCGATGCGTTTGGCAAAGATTCTGAGAATCCTGTATTGGTTGACCGATACTTGGGTGGCAGAGAGATAGAAGTTGACGCTATATGTGACGGTGAGAATGTGCTTATTCCAGGGATTATGGAGCATTTGGAAAAAGCTGGGATTCACTCAGGCGACAGTATCTCAATCTATCCACCGCAGAATGTGTCGGAGGAAATGAAGCAAAGAGTTCTAGAAGTGACCGAAAAAGTTGCGAAGGCTTTAGAGGTTGTTGGTATGGTGAATATTCAGTTCATAGAGTTTGAGGGCGAGCTTTATATCATCGAAGTAAATCCGCGCTCTTCAAGGACTGTGCCTTATATCTCGAAAGTGACTAGTGTGCCGATTATAGACCTAGCGACAAGGGCTATGCTTGGTGAGAAACTTATTGACATGGGCTTTGGAGTAGGGCTTTATCCTGAGGCGAAGATGGTATCTGTAAAAGTGCCAATATTCTCAACGGAAAAACTTCCACAAGTTGAGGCAGTGCTTGGACCTGAGATGCGCTCTACGGGTGAGGTGCTTGGACTAGGGCGCGATATCAAAGAGGCACTTTATAAAGGCTTTATCGCCTCTGGTAGCTATATTCCAAAGTCAGGTGGTACGATACTTGCGACTCTTAGACAAAGAGAACAGGAGAATTTTGTGCCGCTTGCGAAGCGCTTTGCGGCTATGGGCTGCAAGTTTATGGCGACCGAAGGCACGGCAAAAATCTTAATGTCGCACGGCATAGAAGTAACCGAAGTTAAAAAAATCGGTGAAGGCGTTCCAAATGTGCTTGACATAATAAGGAGCGGCGTAATAGACTTAGTAATAGACATACCATCACAGAGCAACGACATAAACAGTGATGCGTTTAAAATTAGACGCGGGGCTATTGAGAGTAAGGTTGACTTTGTGACGAGCCTCGATACGGCGGCAGCTTTGGCTGATGTTATGGAGAGCGGGCTTACTGTGGATACTTTGGATGTGTTTGATATTAATAAGATTTAGGTAGGATAATAAGTATATAAGCACAACATTCGGGCGGATATAAAATCCGCCCCTACGTGTAATGTGCTTGTAGAGGAGGGTTCTATATCTGCCCGAAATTATTGTCATAGTTTATGTGCAGGAGGACTAAACCATGCCTTTTCCAATGATACATCTAAACATAGCAAAAAAAATAATAACCCTCCATCCAGAGCTAATCAAAAATCCATCGCAGTTCTATCTAGGTGCACTAGCGCCCGACTCCATACACTTTCGCGCAGAGTTCATCGCTAACGACAAAAAGACAACGCATCTTTGTGTCGGCGATGAGAACTGGGGCGAGATTACAAATAATCCTGAGTGGATTGACAATGTGATATCTTTTTGGCATAGGCACAAGGATTTGGACAACTCTTGTTTCACGCTGGGCTATTGCATTCATATTCTATCGGATATCTACGGTAATATACACATTTGGACACCGTTTAGACAAAAAATGAACCTACAAATGAAGGACTACTATGGAGGTGTGCATCATAATCGGCAGGCCTCGATTGACTTTAAGCTAGCGTATGAGTTTGCTCATAAAAAAGAAGTATGGGACTTGCTTGAAAAATCGGAAGCGGTAATGATTCCAAACATTGCCTTTGCTAACGACATAGAAAAACAAAAGCGCAGGATATTGCGCGAACAGTATGAAGATATCACCGAAGACAAACGAATAATAGACGAAACCTCATACCAACACGCACTAAACCAAATAGAAAACACAACAAAATTCATCTCACAAACCCTAACGACATACTTCACCTAGGAGGCGACATGAAAGTTTATATCAAAGCTAAAATCGTATCAACTAAAAAAATCAGCGATAAAATCTATTCAATGACTTTTTCATGCCCAGAGATAGTTAAACACGCTAAGATGGGGCAGTTTATCAATATATATCTAGACAAAGGCGAGATGATTCTGCCAAGACCAATAAGTATACAAAACATTGACAAAACTGCGGGAACGATAAGCATAATGTATATAGTAGTTGGCAAGGGGACAGCGTATCTATCAGAGCTTAGTGAAGGCTATGAATTAAATATCGCTGGACCTTTGGGCAATGGGTTTAGCTACAACGGAGAGAGCAAACTGGCTCTGATAGGTGGCGGTATAGGTGTGCCACCGATATATTATGCGGCAAGGCAAATGATAGAAGCGAATCCGAGTGTACAAGTTAGAGCATATATAGGATTCCGCGATAAAGCCGCAGCTATTTTGGAAGATGAGCTTAAGGCGCTAGGTGTCGCTGTAATCGTGACCACCGACGACGGAAGTTA
>Ga0123355_10003367_pt1 | contig 22894 bp, 23 predicted proteins | sample TergutEmb28metaG_3_FD_89872 | JGI IMG/M metagenome (GOLD analysis project Ga0123355, IMG submission 89872) | Embiratermes neotenicus P1 segment gut microbial communities from Petit-Saut dam, French Guiana - Emb289 P1 | ecosystem: Host-associated > Arthropoda: Insects > Digestive system > Gut ... | reverse complement strand
CTTTACAACAAACCCCACTAAAGAAGGTTATACCTTTATGGGTTGGTATCTTGATGAAGGCTTTACAATGGCATTAGCAAGCAGAGAAGGCTTTTTGATGCCGGCAAGGGATGCTGTGTTGTACGCTAGGTGGCAAGTTGTGGAGGAATAACAATGGACGACGAGGGTGGTTGTTACTACACAAAAATACAAAAATGCGGAGTGGTTGGGTTGGTTGCGTTTCTATACATTCGGCCTGACCATATTTTTGTGCTAGGGCCTAATTGATCCCCTGGCAGGACTGAGGCTTGCTGGACCAAGACAGCAAAAAACAGCACCACGGCAGTTTTACACCGTAGTGCTGTTTGGTCTGATTGGTTTCAATTTACCACCAGCGGCGCATTAGATGTAACCAGTGTCATATCCGCTTTTTTCACCGCTGCGTCATAGTTTATGCTCTTGGCCTCTACAAAGGACTTGTCGTTGCGCAAATAGTTCATGCCAACCAGGCCAAGCTTCACATTATCCAGGGCGGCATGGGCTTTAATATGATAGCCCATGGTGGCATAGGACGGCAAAATAACGCCCAACTTGCCATTGGATGTCTCCACATGCCAATTGTAGTAGTCGTGGGCGGCAAAGTCCGCAATTTGCATATCTATGGGGCCGTTAAAGGTAGTGGTTTTAAGGCTGGCAATGTCTATTTTGCTTATGCTTATGCCGCCGTTAAAATTCTCCACACTGGCTCTGTCCGCCTTGGTGTCCGCCAGACGCAAGTGGCCGTTGTTGCTTTCCGCTACAATGGTTTTGGCACTTACGCCAACAATTTCCGTGCTTCCATTCATATTTTCTACCATCACATTTGTTGCGGCAATAGTGGCTATGCGTATATCTCCATTGGTGGTGGCCACGCGCATATTGTCAAACATTGTCTCAGGAACAAAAGCGTCTATGCACACCCGCTCGAAGTCATTTTCATCAAAAGCCAGGTAATATTTGTTGCCCAGGGTAGCCAGCTCTACCCTTGCACCCGGACGTTTAGCCACGGTAAATATTTTGGCATTAATTTTGTCGCCGTTGTAGCCTTTCACCAGCACCTGCCCATTTAGGCCGGCTAGGTTAAGTTCTGCTCCCGCCTGGGTTACACGTATTTCTATCATTTCTTCTATACCGCTGGCGCCGCCCATGGTTTTTGTGGGTCTGGCCGCCGCAGGGGCACTGGGAAAATGTCCGGAAGTCTGGCCGCCGGTGCTGCTCTTTTTCTCACCATGGCTTGACAGGGATTTAGATATAGAATCCGCCGCGCTGGCCGTTTTTTCCACCACAGTTTCCGTCATTTTTTGCAATTTCGGCTCCATTTCCTTCATAAAGGCACCAAATTTGCGCCCCATATCATCAATGGTGCTGCCTACCGTTTTGGTTGGAGCCGGGCTGTTGGGGCGAGGGCCGTCGGCACTCGCCCCATGGGTTGGTGCGGCAGGATGACCCGGTGCGGCAGGGCGCGGCGGTGTTTGGTTTCCATGACTTGCGGGGGCAGTAATAGCAGGTCCGCCCCCCTCCGCAGAAGCTAACAACCGCGCCGCATCCTCAGCGTTAATTTTTCCTTCTTCCAGCATTTTTAATATCATCATTTTTTCAGTAGCCATATTAATCATTCCCCTTTCACATGGTATACTTGAATATATACGAACCCAATTGTCAATAGTTTACCGCAAAGCGCAAAAAAATGCAACATGGCCTTTGGCTCACGTTGCTTTGGCAAAAACTTAGTGTATCACTCAGCAAACTGCCTTAAAGCAAGACGCTTGTGTGCAGTCAGCTTATTGGCTCGTTCAATTTTCTCGTAATTAGGGCCTTTTTCACCCAACAACAAATATCTGTCAATCTCGCCATAAGTGACACCCATATCAGCCTCATCAGTTTGACCCTCGTAAAGCCCTGCCGATGGGGCTTTGGTATAGAAAACCTCCGGCACTGCCAGATGTTTTAAAAATTCAAAGACTTCTGTAACAGTCAGGTCTGCAATGGGGTTAAAATCGCTGGCCCCGTCGCCCCATTTGGTAAAATAGCCCATATGCCTCTCGCTGCGATTGCTTGTTCCCGCCACCAACGCACCGCGCTGGGCACCTATGGCATACAATGCGGTCATGCGCAAGCGCGGAGCAATATTAATATCCGCGGTTTTGCCTAACGGTAAACCAATTGCGGCTACAAGCTCTCTTTTTGCGGCAGTTAGGTCCACCTCCATATGCTCTATACAAAAATGCTCCAACAAAAGCAAGGCATCATCCTTATCCTGCCCAAAATTACGGCTGGCCTCGCAAGGCATTATGACACCTAAAGTATCATCGCAAGCCATTTTACACAACACACCAACCAGCACAGAGTCCTTGCCCCCACTGGATCCAAAAACAATCCCACCGACCCCTGCATCCGCCAGCACGCTTTTTATCCACGCCACCCGCTCCCGGGTTTCTCTTTCGTAATCCCGTATCACACTATCCCCTCCAGGCACACATTTATAAACGCATCCAGGTGTATATGGTCGTTTTCCGCCAAAAAATCCGCAAGCATACTCTCAATTATATCAACCTTATGACCGTCTCCAACCATCCCTGCGATAATTTCCGCCAACACCCCAGCCGTCAACTCATTATATTCTATCGCAAAATCATGATATACTTCGGAAAAAACAAAAATGCGCTTCATTTCCGCACCTCCTCATATATAGTATGTGGAAGGCGTGGTTTCATTATTTTGTACCTCATGCCAATGCCCCGGTTTATTTCAGTGAGGCCAGCAAACCCACAAGCTTGTCCTTGCCAAAACGATACTGCTTATTGCAAAAATGACAACCAACCTCCGCTTGGCCATCTTCTTCTATAATCTGCCCAAGCTCATCGGCTCCTATGCTTATCAAAACACCCGCTACCCGCTCTTCATCACAATTACAATAAAATTCAATAGGGGCATTTTCGGTTATTTCATACCCAAAGTCGGCCAATAGCATCTCCATCACATCTTCCGGGCTTTTTCCGGCAGCAAGCAGATCAGTTATAGCCGGAAAGCCCTGCATTTTAGTCTCCAGCTTGTCTATCAGACCATCATCATACCCCGGCATAAGCTGCAACAAAAAGCCCCCGGCCTGCTGCACGCTGTGGTCACGCCCCACCAGCACCCCCAGGGATAGTATAGTCGGCGTTTGCTCCGAAATTAAAAAATACCCCGCCACATCCTCGGCAATCTCGCCGGATATCAGCTCCAACTTGCCCACATATGGCTCTTTAAGCCCCAAATCTTTGATAACCGTAATATGCCCGGCACCTATGGCCCCGCCTACATCCAGTTTGCCGTTTGGTTTGGGAACAATGTCACCCTGTGGGTACAACACATAACCTTTAACCCGACCCAGCCCGTCCGATGTGGCCAGCACGCCGCCTATAGGGCCGTTGCCCCTGATGCTTACAGTTATCAAGTCTTTATCGTTACCAGCCATAAGGCCCATTATTGCAGCAGCGGTAAGGGTACGCCCCAAAGCCGCTGTGGCCACAGGTGTTGTGCCATGTACGGCCGCCGCTTCCCCTGCCAAATATCTTGAAGAAGCCGCAAAAGCCCTGATTTGACCCTCTGCGGCGGTTGCTCTTAAATAGTAATCTTTCATTAATAAATCGACCTTTCTATATGCGTTTTATCGGCACCCCACTTGACGCCGCAATCACTTCAAAGGTTTGCTCTTCAAAAACGTCTTTAAGGGCGCGTTTGGGAATCACAAGCCATATATTCGGAGGGAGAATGAAAAAGAAAAAGCCATTGCTTTCCTGCACCTCCAAATAGCGGCCGCCAAATATCATTTCGCCATCCGGTGTTTTCCAGCTAATTTCGTCTGTCGAGAAAACTAATTTGTTCCCTTTGGAAAAGATCGTCATGACTTTGAAAGAAGGCCCAGGAGCAATATAGCAGGCAATAAGCAAAAGCGGAATGTGCAACAGGAATACAAACAGAACACCAACACCAAACCGCCAAAATGGAGGAAATATCATAATAGCCGCAACCAATAATACAAATGCGGTGCAAATTAATATTGACGCAACCCTAATCCTCTTTGGCGATAGCAAATGCAACCAAAATGCCTTGGTGTACTCCATACGTGTATATTGGAATGAAAGTTCGACGGTATTCTTCATCATTCAATCTCCAATTGTGTAAGTATTGCCGCGTTATCCGACGGCAAACGCAATTCGTTTATATTCCGCGCTGTGTTCGCGGTGCCGAGTGGTTACTTCACAATCTCCCGCCAGTTCAAATCCCCGCGCTCCAACGACAACAGCAATGCCTCGGCCGTAGCCAGGTTGGTTGCCAAAGGAATATTGTGGGTGTCACAAAGGCGCATTATGCCAGAAATACCAGGTTCGCCCATATGATCCAAATTAGGGTCGCAAAGAAAAACCACAAGGTCTATGTCGTTGTGGGCAATTTGTATGGCCAGCTGCTGCTCACCCCCCAGCCGCCCTTCCAGATATTTAACCACATTTGCCCCCATGGCTTCCTCCACAATGCGGCCGGTGGTGCCTGTGGCATAGACATTGTGTTCATTAAGTATGTGCCTGTAAGCGACGCACAAATTCTCCATAAGAATCTTTTTACTGTCGTGGGCAACCAAAGCAATGTTCATTTACAACACCTCGCTATTTTACTTTTTATCTGTTATATATGTTTTCCCCATATCATCAAACATGGAATACTCTCTCGTCATACCCACATTAAGCACCAGACCTATCATGGCCATAAAGACCCACATAGAGCTGCCGCCGGAAGATATAAAGGGAAAGTTCATGCCCGTATTGGGTAAAAGCCAGGCATTTATGGCCACATGGGTAAAGGACTGGAAGGCAATAACAATTGCCACAGCCGTTGCAATCAGTCTGCCCAAAAACACCTCGGATCGGCTGGCTATCAGCAGGCATCGCAGCACAATAACCAGCACCACAAATATCACGGCTACACTGCCAATGAAGCCAAATTCGGCACCAATGACGGAGAAGATAAAATCGTTGGTGGGTTCCAGCACAACCACCGGGTTTTGAAATAACCCGCGGCCGGTAAGCAGCCCTGATGACAATGCCGCAAGACCCCTTTCGTTTTGCAGGGTGGCGTCACCCCCCTGCGGGTACAAAAAGTTCCAGATGCGGTCAAACTGAAACTCTTGCATAAGGCCGATTTCCAGCAAAAACGGGCTTTCCGCATGTATATCCACATAAAAGAACACAAGTGCAGGTATAACCACCAAGGTACCAATGGCAATATATCTATAGCCTATTTTGCCGCAATACAGCATTACCAACATTATAACAACAGTGACAACAGAAGCCGAAAGGGAGCGCTGCAAGATTATCAACGCCACAGGCACTGCCGTTGTGCCTAAAACCAGCCCCACAACAAGTATATTGTTTATCCTGTCCCGATATCTGTCAATAATCTTGGCCAAAAAAATTATCATAAAAATTTTCGTAAATTCCGAAGGTTGTATGCCAAATTCAAAGCCGCCGATATTCACACCAATCCATCGTGCCACACCACGCGTGTCCGGCATCAAAAGTGCTACAATAAGCAACGCTATATTGACAATATATATAGGTATAAAGAACTTGGCAATAAATTCATAGTTAACAAAAGCCATAACCAGCAATATACCCACGCCAACAAGGGCAAAAACCAGCTGGTTTATGAACAGCGGCGACACATTGCCGCGCCCCAGGCCTGTGGTAGAGCCTATCATAAGCACACCAAAAGCAGCCAGGGCAATAACCAGGGCAAAAAGTATATAATCAAAAGATTTTGCATCGCGACGCAAAGAATTCATAAATTATCACCCATCGTTAATACCTATGTTTACAAAACGGGCACTTTGGAAAGTCCATATCGTGTTCGCCACCACAAGACGGACATGCAGTTTTGCTTATTTCGTCCTCAATTTCTACTTTTATCCGCGTCACAACCCGCGCTTCGATAATGGCATTGCGCACGGCATTTTTGACAACAAAATAGAGGATCGTAAAAAACACAGCGATGCTGAATATCCAAACAATAATATACATCAGCGTTTTTTCCAGCCCTTTATGGGTATATTGGCCATCAGCGCCGGGCCGGCATCATTGCTGCCGCCGTCCGCCTGAGACCCTATTTTTATATCCAGGCCGTCTTCGTCAATGTCCACATAATTAGCCAACACCTTGATGATGTCAGACTTCAACATCTCTATCATCTCCGGCGAGGTATTCATGCGGTCCTGAAAAAGCACCAATTGCAACCGGCTTTTGGCTATCTGGCCGGATTTTTGTTTTCTGTCGAACAGACCAAAAAAGTCCATATGCTCACCACTCCTCTCGCCTCACTAATTTCCTTTACGGAAAGTTTTCTTTAACCATGCCCTAAAGCCGCCAACTTCATCCAAATCTATAATAGGCACATCATGACCCATAATACGCTGGGTTATGTTGCGAAAAGCCTGTCCGGCCCGGCTGTTTTCGTCGGCCACGGCGGGTTCGCCGCGGTTGGTAGACATTACAACGCTCTCGTCATCCGGCACCAATCCCAGCACCTCTATGGCCAATATATCCACCACATCATCTATGGTCATCATCTCGCCCCTTTTTATCATATCCGGACGCAGACGATTTAATATCAGCCTTATATTTTTTATTTCGGCGGCTTCCAGCAGACCCACTATCCTGTCTGCGTCCCGCACGCTGCTAACCTCCGGCGTGGCCACCACAACTGCCCTATCCGCCCCGGCTATGGCGTTTTTAAAGCCTTGCTCTATACCCGCGGGACAGTCTATCAGTATGTAATCATGTTCTTCTCTCAAGGTATCACACAATTTCACCATCTGCTCCGGCGATACCGCAGACTTATCCTTGGTTTGGGCCGCCGCCAACAGATATAGGTTGGGATAACGCTTGTCCTTTATCAATGCCTGTTTCAGCCGGCACTTGCCCTCCACCACGTCCACAAGGTCGTACACGATGCGGTTTTCCAGCCCCATCACTACATCAAGGTTGCGCAGACCAATGTCCGCATCAATAAGCACCACATTTTTACCGGCCGCCGCCAACCCACAGCCCAAATTCGCGCTGGTGGTAGTCTTACCCACGCCGCCTTTACCGCTGGTTATAACAATTACTTCACCCATTTAAGCTCACTTCCTCATCTATAATGTTCGTTAATTAAAAACAAGTTCCCAAGTGTCGTTCTTCCAGGGCCTATCAATTATCTATATCTTTCCATCAATAGCATTGAGCCATCCCAATTTGCCATGCGCAGCTCATCTGTATCAGGCGAGTACACCACACTGTCCCACCATATGTCGCCATAGCGCACACCATAGCCATAAGGTATGCCCGGCGAGCCGTATGCACCCGGACCCTCTGCGCGGGTGACGATAAATACCAATGAAAAGTTCCCATCATATTCCGCAATGCTTATACTGCCATACAGACCCGTATCTCCCGTCGAGTGGCTCCACGTTCCGTCATCATAAATAAAAATAGGATTTCCTGCGCCGCCTGGCCAATCCCATGTTCCGGCCAGGTTTTGAATAACCGTATCATAGTCAAGAACCTCTTCGCTTTGTTCACCACCACCATTGCAAGCGGCCACAACAAACAGCACGAATAAAAACAATGACATTGCTAAAATCTTCTTCATAGATAAAATTTCTCCTAATTTTTTTATTTATAAAATCGTTGGCAGCGATATGCCCTTTCGGCGCAACACATCCTGCAAACCTTCGTAAATTTCTTCGCGAGAGAAACTGGATGCCTCCAATGCCTCATCAGTCATTTTGTTTAATTCGTCATAAAACCACATAACAAGCCGCAGATAATCTTTGCTTTCGTTAAAACCATCATGCAGCGCGTCTTCGGCGTTACATATGTCGGCAGTAGCCAGCATTTCTTTCAAACGCATATAAAGCCCGCCCATTTCACCCATTTGTTCCTCATTTGCTTCGTATGAGATGTGGTCTTTACCAAAAACAATGCGGGCTATAAACTGCACAAGCACCTGAATTTTGCGCATAACCCAATCTTGCTCCCGATGATACAATCTTTCACCGCCTAATTTAAATTATCTGCCCGCAACTAATTTGCCACCGGTGCCACATAAATCTCTTCGCCCTTTACAAAGGCATACACCGGGTCTATCTTATTTTTGTTTTCCATGATAACTTCCCGGGGGAAATATGTAATAATATCCGCAATGCGCAGTTGTATAGGTTGCATAGACGTGGCACATACAAATGTGGTGCGGTCGCCTCCGGCCCCGGCATGTACCATGCCCCGTATAGCCCCAAAAACCACCACACTGCCTGTGGCCACCACCTCTGCCCCGGCGTTTACATCCCCCAGCACCACCACGCTGCCGTTGTGGTTTATGGCCTGGCCACTGCGCAGGCCGCCTTTATGAAAGTATGGATCCACAGCCGCCTTGCCGCTTTTGCGGGGGGCTTTTGCTGCCGCAACCTCAAATGTACCGGTCAAATCCTCAATAAAAGAGATAGACAAATCGGTTTCGGCATTTATAATCTCCACCAGGGCCAAAAGTTCACTTTCCGTCAGTTCTTTACCCTTAAAGCTGATGGTGGTGGTTGCCCCGGCAAAAAACTTATGGGCAGAACGAATCTTTGCCCGCAAGCTTTCGGCAATTTTTTCATACATCGCCGCCTCGTCCATTATAATCACAATGCCATTTTTGCCGCCTTTAAAAATAACGGTGTTGTCTTTTTGCATAGCTACCCGCCCATCTGCCAAATTTCTTGTGCGCATTGGCACACATTTACATTATACACTAAATTTTCAAATCTTCATACAGTTTTTTTGCTAAAGCAGAATTTTAAAACCCGGCGGTAAAATGCCGCACCTACACACAACCCGTCATTCCGGGCTTGGCTAAGCTCGCTACGCTCACTAAGACAATCAGCTTGGCTAAGCTCGCTACGCTCACTAAGACAATCAGCTTGTCCCGGAATCTTTATCTGGTGTAGCTTGTTTAAATCTCCCAAGCTTGCTTATTACCCAACAAATAAACAGTGCAATTGGAAACGCGGACCATGATGCAATCCAAAGATCCAGACCTATGCCCACCGCCATAAGAATTACCGAAAAAGCATAGTATAGAATATCGAAAATCCTGTCAATCGAATAGTCGGCTTTATGGACAGTGCTTACCAGCTTAATGGCACAAATGATAAGCCATGACAGCGGAAAGGCAAGCCATATCCCAGTTATAATTTCTGCAATAATTCCGGCTGTAAATATGAACAACAATGACCACGGCATGTTGGTTTCATCGGCATCGCCGCTTTTTTTCTTTACCAAAGGAAAAATAAAAACAAATAAAACCCACGTTATGGGCCCGGCCAGCCATGATGCATACATCGCACCAAACATTACAGCCCCATACACCATTATTGTGGTAATTGCCATATAAATTGCTTCTTCAAACAAAGACTCAAAGGTATGTATAAACATCGACCCCTTATATCCGCCGCTTTTTCTTGCGTCAATGGCATCTTTAAACATACAGATGGTTGTGGTCAAAAGAAACAACAGGGGCGATAAAGCGCGAAGCTCATTAATGCCCAGCATATTAAAGCCTTGGCCGCCTTCTATTCCTTCGGCAAGCTCCGGTGCTATATCACCTAAACTGCCACCTAATATACTAATGCCAAATTGCGAATACAGTATTTCCGGAACAACCAAAAGCACACCAACAAGTATCCCTGTTATTGTATAGGCGTAATCCGAAAAATCCCATTTATTGTCTTTGTTTTCGTTGTTATTCTCCGACATATTAATCCCTCCGTAAATTATTGATCTATCATCATATGTTCAAAAATCCGCCCCGCAAGCCTGCTGGCCCTGGTGCCACCCCCGGTGTTTTCTATAATAATCGCCAAGGCCACCGTGGGACTATCCGCCGTGGCATATCCCACAAACCAGCTGTGGTCAACCCCCGTTTCATTTTGGGCGGTGCCTGTCTTGCCCGCCGTCTGCAAGCCCGCCACAGCCGCCGGTGTTCCGGTGCCGTCCGCTACGGCCTCTATCAGCATTTGGTCAAGCACCACAGACATCTCCGGCGGCATTACGCGGCCAAGCATACGGGGCGATGTAGCGTTTATGGTATTTCCGGCGGCATTGATAACCCTATCTACCATATATGGTTCCATAGCCACGCCACCATTGGCAATGGCCCCGGCCAAAACAGCCATATTAAGGGGTGTTGTGGTGGTTCTGCCCTGACCTATGGCGGTTTCTATTAGCTCCGACATCGTGGGTTCAACAGACATGGGAAATTGGGAGTCGTTGTTGGCCAACTCGAAAGGAATGGTGCTGTTAAAAAACACCCCCTCTGCCGCGTCTATTATGGGCTGAGCCCCTATTTTCTCCGCCAGCACAGCAAAATAGCCATTGCAAGACACCGCCATGGCACGGGTCATATTCACCCGCCCATGAGCCGTACCGCCCCAGCATTGTATGGTGTTCGCGCCAAAAGTTGCGTGGCCGGTACATTCAAACACAAAATCCAGCAGTGCCGGGTCTTGCTCCAGTGCCGCCATGGCCGTTATAATCTTAAATGTAGACCCCGGCGGATACAGCCCCTGGGTGGCTCGGTTAATCAACGGACTGGCCGCCCTGTCAGCGACAAGCTCCCCCCAATTTTCCCCAATATACTCCGGGTGAAATGACGGTGTGCTGACCATAGCCAAAACTGCTCCGGTGGATGGATTTATCACCGCCACCGCCCCACGGGAATTTGTGCCGTCCAAATAGTCAAAAATCATTTGCTGTAATGATGCATCAAAAGTGGTGACAATGGAATTCGCCACCAATTCGTCTCCAAAAATAGCATGGCGCGCCCGCTGAACAAGCTCCCACCGCAGTTGATACATGGTAAAATTGCGGGTAAGCTCCAACCCAGCCTTGCTCATGCCGCTGTGTCCTGCCGTATGGGCAAAAACCGGCCCCAAAGGATATCTGCGCACATAGGCACCGTCCACGGCCACACTTTCCACAATAATCACACCATTGGCATCATAAATGCTCCCTCTTTTCACCCCTTCATCCCCTATATTAACCCGGGCGTTAAAAGGATTGGCGATGAAATCATCAGCCTCAAAGGCCGCCACATATACCAAGTAGCCACCCATAATGGCAAACAAAACAGCAAATACCCACAATATATGCCCAATGCGCTTGTGCAGTTCTTTCATCGCCCAACCTCGTTTCTCACTAAGGCCAACGCAGCCGTCAGTGCATCGCCACTGGCCCATATATCCGGCTGTATGCCCACACCCTCCGCAAAATGACCATCGGGCCACAACATCATGGTTCTGCCCAGGCCAAAAGGCGTGCCTGTATTTGACAGGTACAGCTGCGGATATGTCATATCAAAAGCCAGCACACCGCCGGTTGACGTACCTATCACTAAAGTATTGGTCATGTTAAATGCATGATCCGTAAATCCCTCCGCCGCCGAAGCAGTGCCTCTGTCCGTCAAAAGTATTAGCATCTGCTCTCTTTCTATAATTCTGCGGGGTTCGTTGTTGGACACAGTATATCCTTCGCCAAAAGGCCCGGCAGACATAAATTTCTCCACTATCCCCGGTGGGTTTTGAAAGACGTTTTCCGGGTCAAAGGCATGAGATTCTGGATTATATTCCCATGTGCTTAGTGACACATAATTACTGGGTACAATCTCTCCCGTAAGGGCATACAGCCATCTTGTAGGCAAAAACCCATTACCGCCGCCATTACCGCGTATGTCCACAATAACCACGGGTTCGTCCCGCAATTCCTCCGCAAAGGATAAAAACGGCACGGCATGTTCGATGTTCAGCGCGTTTTCATGGCCGTCAAAACCCATGGTCATTACCGTTACCACAGGTATGCCGTCAATAAATTCCAGACTTGGGTATTGTCTTTCGCGCCATTCAAAACTTTCCCTGCGCAACATCCTCCTTGCCCTTTCGCCGTCTTCGTACATAAAATATACCTGCACCCTTTGGTCGGATATTTCTTCAATAAGCAGCACCGGTCTATAAAACAGTTCTCCATTATCATTAATATGCAGACGCATTACATCGTTTATATCATGGCCCTCTATATGCTCTAAATACAATTGAGTTTCTCTGTTTCTAAATCCATTCTTACTTCTGTCATAATACAGGCCACTTGGATAAAAAAAGGCTATATCACGGCCAAATCGACGATTGCCTATCACAAAATGGTTGTCCACAACAGCTCGGGACAAATTTCTATAAAGGACATTTACAAAAACCGCATAACCAACTGTGCTGCCAAGACCCAAAAGCTCTGTCTCTATTTCCTCAAATATAGCATAAAACACTTCATCGCCACCAAAATACACATATCCGCCGTACACATCCCGCAACAAGCCAAAAAGCTCCCAGGCATCGGCAATGGCGTCTTCGACAGTAACAGTGATAAGCGGCTCCCCACGGCCTCTATCGCCAAAAAATCCGTCAGGATGCCCTGGTATCGGAGTGCGTCCGGCTGTCATAGCAAGCAATATGTTGTAATCCGGTTTAACAATGCTCTCTCGCCGCCGGCTGGCTATACCCAACACATCTTGCAAAGTAAGCGGCACAATTTCTGCTCTTTCCCCTCCGTTTTCTTCCTCCATCGGCTCTTTTGTTGTTTCCGCAATCATATCTTCAACTTCTGCAATTCCCTCATCATAATCTTTACCGCTGCAAGCAGCCAAAGCAAACACACAAACCGCAACAACACACACCAATATCATCAATCTTCTCATGCTTCCTCCTTCGTAGGGACGGCATCTTGCCGCCCGTTTTGGCCATATAACCAATTAAGCACACCCACCATAAGTATGCTGACAAAAACCGAGCTACCGCCATAGCTGACAAAAGGCAAGGTTATGCCCGTCATAGGGATAAGTTTGATATTGCCGCCAATGGACACAAAGGCCTGAAAGGCCAAAAGTGCGGCAAAGCCAAGGGTCATAAGGGCGTGCAGCGGGCGTTTGGCCCGATTGGCCATAAGGGCACCACGAAGAAAAAACATAGCATATACAGCAATTAGCAGTAAACCGAAAAGCCAGCCGAATTCTTCGGAAATAGCAGAAAATATCACATCGCGCTCTACCACAGGAATACGCCCGGGCAAACCGCGGCCAAGGCCGATGCCAAACGGCCCCCAAGTACCTATGGCAAAAAGGGATTGTGCTATCTGAAATCCCTGGCCGGAGATATCTGCCCAGGGATTGTGCCAAGCAGCCACCCGTATGCGCAAATGTGGGAAGATTTGATAAGCGGCTACGGACGCAACAGACACAGCACCCAGGCCCGTTGCCAAAAGAATTTTGCTGCCGGTAGCGGCGTAAAGTATAACCATAAACACGGCAAAATACATTAGTGCGCTGCCCAGGTCACGTTGCAAAACCAGCAGACCTATAATTGCAGCACTGGTTGTTCCAACAAAAACCAGCTTGCCTGCGCCTGGTTTTGTGCGGAAAGCACAAGCCAGATATATGACAAAAAGAGGTTTTGCAAAAGCCGACGGCTGGAAAGACATGCCGGCGATGGATATCCATCTTACGGCCCCAAAAGCGTCCACACTGACAATGGGTATGTTAAACAGGCGGCCAATGCCATCCGCAATAACAATGACGCCCACAAGGGCGACACATAGGGTCAGGTACAGTTTTTCCAGCCGCTCAAATTGTCTAAAAATGCGGAAAATTAAGGGGATAAGCAAAGACGCACCAACACCCATGGCAGCAAAAAGAAGTTGGCGGGCGGCCAAATCTGGGGCTAGTCTGTATAGGGCCACAAAACCCAGAGCCAGCAGAAAAAACATGGTGTTGGTGATAAGCGGGCAGATATTTTTGTAAATTTTCCTCTTCAAAACAGAACCAAGCACCACAAAAACCAGGACAAGGCCGCCAAAAATAAGGGTTTCTAAGTTTACCGACAGCATGTCATCACTTAAAGCCAAAATAGGAAACGCAAACATCACAAAAAGGATGGTAACGGCCCGCTGCCCCAAAGGCACAGCCGCTCCATCCCCTTTTTCTTTGACAATATATCTTGCGGCAACAACAACAAAATACAAAATCAGAAAAACAAAGTAGTATCTGCTTAAAACAGACATAAAATCAAGCATATCGTCACAACCTTTTTTGCAGGCATTTCGGCATGCGACAGCACCATACGGTCCGTTTACGGACCGTATTTCCTACGCTTCGTTAACGAAGCGTAAAAGCAACGCTGCGTAACGCAGCGTCCTCACCGAACCCATCGACTTACGATGAGGCATGGTTCGTTTACGAACCGTTGTATACCGCAGCTACTTACCTTTGCCTTTACCTTTTCCCGGCTGATTTTCCAGCTCTTCAATCTTCGCCGCCAATGCCTCTATTTCCTGTTTTTTCTCAAAAAGCTCATCCGTCAAAAAAACACAGGCATAAAGAGCCTTGGTTAGGTAAGGCATAGGGAAAGGGGTGTTAACATTGTCAAACTTCTTTATGGTAGACAATATGTATTGGCGCAATTCCTCCACATATTCCCCATCTTTGTCGCTGACAATGTGTATGTCTTCATTTAACAAATGAAAGTTGTGTTTTCTTTTCATAAGAATATCACTCACCCACTGATTTTATTACATTATACCATATTTTTGCCCAGCTTCAACTATTTTTTTGTCATCCCACCTACCACATCAAGACGAGCCATCGCCTCCACAAATTCCGCATTTTTACGGGTTTTGGCCAGCATGTCTGTTATTTGCTCATTAAATTCCTGGGTAGACACATTGCCCATACGCCGCCGCAGGGTATACAGGGCATCCATTTCTTGCTGGCTAAGTAGCTGTTCTTCTCGCCGCGTGCCGGATTTATTAATATCTATGGCGGGAAAAATGCGCTTTTCCGAAAGGCGCCTATCCAGCACCAGCTCCATATTACCCGTGCCTTTAAATTCCTCAAAGATAACATCGTCCATTTTGCTGCCGGTGTCCACCAATGCCGTAGCCAATATGGTCAGCGACCCGCCGCCCTCAATATTACGGGCCGCCCCAAAAAACTTTTTGGGCATATACAATGCCGCAGGGTCAAGCCCGCCGGAAAGTGCCCGCCCGCCGGGAGGTGTAAGCAAATTATACGCCCGCGCCAGACGTGTTATGCTGTCCAATAATATCACCAAATCTTTGCCCTGCTCCACCAGTCGCTTTGCTCGCTCCAGCACTATTTCCGCAACCTGCCTGTGATGTTCCGGCCGCTCGTCAAATGTGGAGTATATCACATCGGCCCTGCCACAAGCAATAGACCGCTGCATATCTGTTACTTCCTCGGGCCGCTCGTCAATCAGCAACACAATAAGATGCACGTTTTGGTGGTTGGCCAGTATAGACTTGGCAATTTTCTTTAGCAACACCGTCTTGCCCGCCTTTGGTGGTGATACAATCATGCCCCGTTGGCCAAGGCCAATGGGTGCCACCAAATCTATCAGGCGCGTAGCCAAATCCCGCTTATCTGCTTCCAGCGACAAGCGCTTATCCGGGTACACCGGGGTCAAATCCTCAAAATTAGGGCGGTTGCGTGCAGCATAGCTATCGTCACCATTTACGCTAGTAACATAAAGCAATGCCTGAAACTTCTCATTATCCTTTGGTATGCGCAAATTGCCCTTTACAAGGTCGCCGGTTTTTAGCCAAAAACGGCGTATTTGCGCGGGAGACACATAAACATCCCCAGGGCTGGACATATAGTTTTGTACACGCAAAAAACCGTATCCTTCGGGCATAAGCTCCAACACGCCCGTGCTTTCTACTCCCGAATCCAGCTGAACAAGATAATCCGCCTTATGTGATCTGGACTGCTGCTGCCGTTGTGGTTCTCTTTGCACAGGGCGCACAGGCTCTTCTTCCACAATAGGTTGTATTTTAATTTCTTCCACAAATTGCGGTACTTCCACAACTATCTCAATTTTAGGCTCGTTCTCCACTGCAACCTCCGCCACGAGCCTTTCCTTTTTTGGTCTGCCTCGCCGCTTTGGCGGCTCATCTACCGCCGCTTGCTGGGTTTTTCCCGCAATAGCATGTGCCAAATCCTCTTTACGATAGCGCACGGCATTTTTAATGCCCAAAGCTTGGGCTCGCCGCTGTAAATCCGGCAAAGACTTGCGCAAAAGCTCCGTCACAACAGCCGCATTTTGGCCGCCGCCGGCAAGCTCCTTTTTCTTTTCATCTACCAGCCTAGCAAGATCTTCTTTGCGATATCGCAAGGCATTTTTTATGCTAAGCTCCTTTGCCTGGGCACGTAATTCTCCTAAAGAAATTTTGTCGTTTTTGGTATTTTTTACATTTTTCAAAAAACAAACCCTCCCTCGTAAAAATAAAAGCGAAACGACAAGCAACCCCATGGGTGACTTGCAAAAACCTGCAAATATATGATATTTTTTGTGTTTTTTTGTCTGAATGCGGACGGCAAAAAGCCAAATATGGAAATATCTAGGAACATTATAATACATGCGCGGCCACATGTAAATACGTTTTTATATATTTTTTCTGCCAAAATTCAAACCGGGCTGCAAAAATACAGCCCGGCCACATAAATTTCTACACTACGTCTATATCACCAAAAATCTCCGGCAGTTTATCTTTAAGCTCCGCCAGCAGCGGTCTCGCAATTTCTCTTATCTGCGGATGGGCCTCTTTTGATGTCCGCAAAGCAAAAAAATGCCGCCATGCTCGCATGTTCATGGTTACAATAATTTCTGCTTTAAGGCTGTTTGGCAACACTGTGCGGGCTTGTTCCGGGGTCGCGCCACTTTCCAGCAAGGCAAAATACGCCCGCTGGGCTTGCAAACACGCATCTTCCCATTGCCTGTACAGTTCAGTGTCCTTCTCCCAAAAATACGGCTCTATCACAGTTATTTCATTGCCAAATTTGTTTTTGCTGTAATTGCAATAACGGGTAGATTCCTGGGCAAAACTGGCAATGCGATGGCGCACAATTTCGTGGGTTACGCCCCTGTCACAAATAAACTTAACCGAAAGTCCACAATGTTCTATCATGGCCTCGTGTCCGCGCTTTATCAGCATCTTCACAAAAGCCGCCGCCGATGTTTCGGTTATTTTGTCCTCGGATTTATAGCACGTTCGCCCAGCTTCCTCTATTTGGCGCAATATGCCGCTTCTGTCTATGGGTGTCAATATTTCATATCCGGCTTTGATGGTTTTCACAGCGCAATTCTCCCCTCGGTTTTGTCACATACTCTATTATGAAGCAAGTCCGCCAAAATATCAAGGGGCAATTGGCGGCCGCGAAAATCGATTTTTTCCATAGGGGCACCCCTATGGCACAACACACAACGTGGCCGCTCAACACAATAGGGACGGCCACCCGACGGCCGTCCCTATTGTGTTGGATATCTTGCATTATACGTACGACACACGGGTTAAACGCCGTGGATATACCAAAATTGATGGCGGCATCCTGATTCACGAGTGGTAGTAATGCTCACAATCGATGCACACTTGGCACAAGTCCTCCTCGTAGTTACCACATGCTCAATGCATTCATAAATAGAAATGCCGTGAGCCGGACGATGCTCCACACGACTAAAACGTCTTTCAGAACCGACTGTAATAACAGGTGTAAAGTTGGTGCAACATGTATATCTTTCACAATCGTCGCAATCAAAGTCAAATTCTATGCCGGACTCCAGTGCAAATTGCTCAAATTCTTCCAGGCAGTCAAATACTATAGGTTCTCCTATAGGAATATATACATAATCGCCCATTTCAAGATCATCAGGGATTTCAAGCAAAATGCAACAGCCGTCACAAAATCTTCTGTGGCTCAAATCAACGGTTTCACATATAATTATTGTATGGTCGTGCCCAAAATCACCTTGAGATAAATACAACATAAGTTCGTCGTAACAGGCAAATCTCTCAGGCTCATTGCCATCTTGGGGTGTTTGGTCAAGGTAATATTGTATCTTAGATAGTGCGTCCGGCCCATTGTCTTGATCCCTGCCATTTGCAGCTAACAGCGTGGTTGCACCCAGTGATAACAATGCCGCTAACACCAATGCTAAAACACGCTTTCTATGCATAGTGCCCATCCCTTCATCTTAACATAGTGTCAAAAAATATTTTCTACAACATTATCGCAAAAAGTCATCGCTTCATCAATTGCCTTTTGAATTTTTTATTACATTGGCAAAAATACGCACCGACCCTGCCATTCCAGGCTCACGTCATTCTAATTTGCATTATTATTGTACAAATGTTATACACGAAATCGTAGGGGCGACTTGTAGTCGCCCGCGACGGGTTAAGAAATCGATGTATGCATGTCTAATAATTGTAATCTTCGGACGACCGAAGCGGTCGCCCCTGCCGATGGTTGCACAATTTGATTAAAATCAGAATGACGTGAGGCGGACTTGACCCGGAATCTCTCACACAACCCTCAACACAACCACACCCAGCGGCGGCAAGCGCAGTCCTATGGAATACTGCATGCCATTGCACAAAATTTCCTCTGCCTTCATCACTTCGTCATTAACAACTCCACTGCCGCCGTATTTTGCATCGTCAGAATTAAGGATTTCTGCATAATCCGCCACATGGTGCAGGCCAACGCGATGGCTCTCCACAGGCACAGGGGTAAAATTGCATATAAATATAAGGGTTTCGGCGGGATCATCAGAAAAACGCGCAAAAGATGTGATGGAGCGGTTGTTGTCGTCCGCATCTATCCAGGCAAAGCCCTCGTGGGTAACATCCCCAAACCAGCAGGCCCGCTGATTACGGTACAGATGGTTAAGGTCACGGGCAAACTCCTGCATCTTACAGTGGTGGCCATATTCCAACAAAAACCAGTCCAGAGGCCGCTTTTCGTCCCATTCTATAAATTGGCCAAACTCGCCCCCCATAAACAGCAGTTTTTTGCCGGGATGGCCGTACATAAAACCCAAAGCCGCCTTTAGGTTAGCAAATTTTTGCCACAGGTCTCCGGGCATCTTGTTAAGCAGTGATTTTTTGCCATGCACCACTTCGTCATGGGACAGCACAAGAATAAAGTTTTCGGTATGGGCATACATCATGCCAAATGTCAGATTTGTATGGTGATGGCGGCGGTGTATAGGGTCGCGGGCTATATACGCCAAAAAGTCATTCATCCAGCCCATGTTCCATTTTAGACTAAAACCCAGACCGTCCAGGCCCACAGGGCGGGTTACACCTTCGTATGATGTGGATTCTTCAGCAATCATCAGCACATTAGGGTGCGCACCCAACACCACAGAATTCATATGTTTTATAAACTCCACCGCGTCCAGATTTATGTTGCCGCCATATTGGTTGGCAACCCACTGGCCGTCATTTTTAGAATAATCCAGATGCAGCATAGAAGCCACCGCATCCACCCGCAGGCCGTCTATGTGGTACTCCTCAATCCAAAACAGGGCATTGGCTATCAAAAAATTCTTCACTTCATTGCGGCCATAATTAAATACCAACGTACCCCAGTCGGGATGCTCACCCTGGCGGGGGTCTTCGTGCTCATACAAAGCCGTGCCATCAAACCGCGCCAACCCGTGGGCATCTTTAGGAAAATGCGCCGGCACCCAGTCCAAAATAACCCCGATGCCATGCCGGTGGCAATAATCCACAAAATATTTAAACTCATCGGGATTGCCAAAGCGGCTGGTGGGGGCATAATAACCCGTAACCTGATAACCCCAGCTGGGGTCGTATGGAAATTCCGACACAGGCATAAGCTCTATGTGGGTATATCCCATGTCCAGCACATAAGGCACCAGGGCATGGGCCAGCTCTGTGTATGTCATAAACCGGCCGTCTTCGTGATGCTTCCAGCTGCCCAGGTTTACTTCGTATATATTTATGGGGCCAGCCAAAGGATTTGCGGCATCCCTGGCAGCCAGCCAGTCCGCGTCATCCCATTCGTATTTGCTGATGTCGTATATAAGGGAATTTGTAGACGGGCGCAGCTGGCAAAACTTCGCGTATGGATCAGATTTTTGCAGCAACACACCGTCGTGGGTTTTTATCTCGAATTTATAGCAGTCATATTGAGCCAGCCCGGGTATAAAAAGCTCCCATATGCCGGTATTTTCCAGCAAGCGCATTGGGTGTCGGCGGCCGTCATAATTATTAAAACTGCCAACAACGCTGCAACGTGCCGCATTAGGGGCCCACAGGGTTAACAACACACCATCCACACCATCAACGACAGCAAAATTGGCCCCCATTTTCTCCGCCAGCTTATAATGCGTGCCCTGACCAAAGAGGAATATATCATATTCTGACAGCACCGGAGCAAAGGAATATGGGTCATAGCAAACAAAACTGTCGTCACCCTCCAATTCCACCTCCAGCTGATAGCGAAACCACCCAGCACGCCCGGTAATTTCTCCCTCAAAGAAGCCATCTTTATGTATCATACCCAGCGGCCAGCAGTCTTTACCGGCAGGACAAATAACCCGCACAGCCACCGCCCCGGGGATAAACACGCGCGCCACCAGCTTTTTTGCGCCATCCACGAACACCTCATGCATACCCAGCACCCGGTGGGGGTCGGCATAATTTGCGCCTATTATTTGCAGTATTTCGTTCATGCCAATAGTGGACAGCATCGTATCACCCTTTGTTTTTACAAAATGGTGTTGACATTTTTGCGTCTGTGTAGTACACTTATAGTGAGAATAAAGGAGAGAGTGCGCGAACACCCTCTCCTGCGTGTCACCGCTTTAAGGGCGGTAGGTTTCACGGTAATTTACTCTAAAAACAACACCGCATTACCTTGTGCTTAGGGGCGGTGTTTTGTTTTTGTCCGTTTTTCTATGTACTCGGCAATCTTAATAACTGCCGCAAGCAACTTCGCCGCTTTCCATATCAATTCAAACAAATCAAATATATTCATGGCTTCACCCCCTTTCAATAAAGAAGGCGCGAAACCATACCGCCCATCAAACTTAAACACACAAGAAAATTATAGAATATTTCTGTTATTTTGTCAATCTCTGATGTATTTACCGCTTAAAAACTTCTCATGCACCACATTTGCCGCCCTGTCGGCCTCTTTTTCGTCTATCAGCACGCTGGCCCGTATTTCTGATGTGGATATAGAATCTATGTTTATACCGACTTCAAAAAGAGCCTCAAACATTAGCGAAGGCACACCGGGATTGGTGGCCATACCCGTGGACACCACAGAAAGCTTTGCTATGCCGCCATGATGTGTCATCGCATCAAAACCAAGGCGATGATTGTCTTCCAGCGCGGCCACAGCCCCCTCTAGGTCAGTCTTGGCCACGGTAAACGATATGTCCTTTGTGCCGTCGTCCATCTTGGCCTGTTGTATAAAATCTATAGGTATGTTAGCCTGATTCATCAAAGAAAAAACCTTAAACCACACGCCGGGTTCGTCTTTTATGCCGCTTATGCTTATGCGGCTTATGTTTTTATCCACGGCCACGCCGCTTATAAACATGCCTTCCATTTTGCGCACCTCCTTTATAACAGTGCCGGGGCCATCATCAAAGCTGGACTTTACCACAAGCTTCACGCCATACTTTTTAGCCAGACCCACACTGCGCTTTGCCAACACATTAACGCCCAGGGCGGATAATTCCAGCATTTCCAGATAGCTTATTTCAGATAATTTCACCGCCCCCGGCACTATTCTTGGGTCGGCAGAATATACCCCGTCCACATCGGTATAATTCTCACAAATATCAGCCTTTAAGGCCGCCGCCAACGCCACGGCCGTGGTGTTGGAGCCCCCCCGGCCCAATGTGGTAAAATCCCCCCGACGATTGACGCCCTGAAAACCCGCCACCACCACAATTTGGTTGTTATCCAACTCAGCCATAATGCGCTCGGTATCAATAGACGTAATACGTGCATTGGTGTGGGCAGATGTGGTGCTTATACGCGCCAGCCATCCGTCCAAAGAAACAGCCGGATGCCCAAGCCCCTGTATAGCCATGGCCAAAAGTGCGCTGGATTGCAGCTCCCCCGTGGCCAACAGCACGTCCATCTCCCGCTTAGAATAATTAGGATTAACCCGCACAGCCATGCCCATCAGCTCGTCCGTCAAATCCCCCCTGGCAGACACCACAACAACCACCTTGTGCCCAGCCTGGCGGGCGGCGGCCACCCGCTTTGCCACATTTTTAATGCGCTCTTCATTTGCCACAGAAGTGCCGCCGTATTTTTGTACAATCAGCAATGCCACACACCCCCTTCACTTCTTATTTAGAATACCACCAACCCACGGAAAAATCAATATATTTTGCAAATTTTTACCCATTAACACACCATAATCACTTTCGCACCCCTCAAGCACATCGGGGTAACTATAAACAACCCACAGAAAGCCAAGCAATAAAAAACTACCCCCACATGAACTTAATGTCCATGTGGGGGTATCATGGGTCCTCGGGGACTCGAACCCAGGACCGTCCGGTTATGAGCCGGATGCTCTAACCAACTGAGCTAAGGACCCAAACTTTCCTTATAAATAGCACACTTCATCCGTCAGAGCATCCGGTTTTTATATCGCGGGAGCATCCGATTAGTGTTTTACGCTTTAGTGATGATACTATATTTTGAGGCTCGTGTCAATAGCCAATTTTTTTATTTTTCTCTGGTGATTCATCTGGATTTTTAATGGTAATTTGTTTGGGAAATAATTTGGGAAATAATTTCAATCTTGCCCCAATCTCACTCTCACCTTGTTTTCACCCCATCACAAACCCGTTCTACCCATGCCAGAACACCCATATACATAGTCTAAATATCTAAACCACCTCCCAACACGCCTATCTACGCCTCCTTCT
>Ga0123355_10003365_pt1 | contig 22898 bp, 22 predicted proteins | sample TergutEmb28metaG_3_FD_89872 | JGI IMG/M metagenome (GOLD analysis project Ga0123355, IMG submission 89872) | Embiratermes neotenicus P1 segment gut microbial communities from Petit-Saut dam, French Guiana - Emb289 P1 | ecosystem: Host-associated > Arthropoda: Insects > Digestive system > Gut ... | reverse complement strand
CTTCATATACTCGTCTTAAGAAAACCTATCCCCTTTCATGATCACAAAAGGGTATGAATTTTTGGGTATGAGGTGATGTTATCAGCCGAAAAATATTAACTGGGGCATTAACACTTACAATCGCTGGTGTTATTACACGTGTGCTTGGTTTTGTGTACCGTATTTATATGTCAAATCTGATGGGTGCCGAAGGCATGGGGCTTTATCAACTCATTATGCCTGTATATGCTCTGGCATGGAGCATTTCGTGTGCTGGATTTAATACCACCGTGTCAAAGCTAACTGCCCAAGAACGAGCAAAAGGCGAATACGGGAACATGGGACGTGTCCTAAAGCAATCTATGGTTATCACAACATTGCTGGGAGCTGCTCTTACTATTTCGCTTTGGTATGGTGCAGGGTTATTATCAGAACATTTTTTTAACGACGCACGGACATTTATGCCGCTGCGGTTTCTTGCACTTGCATTTCCCTTTATGGCGGCGGGTACTTGTATGCGCGGGTACTTTATTGGTTTACAAGAAACCAAAATACCTGCTATCAATCAAGTGCTTGAGCAAATCGTTAGGATGATTGTTATTTATCTTTTGGCTGCACGGTTTGTACCGATGGGTCTTTCGTACGCCGCAGCTGCTGCTGTTGTTGCAATTGTTGTAGAAGAAATATTTTCGTTTTTCTTTGTTTTTGTTTCATATAAAATACACAAAAAAAAGAGGCGATTCGTAAAACGCCCTACCATTTCTTCTGGTCAAGCATTTGTTTTGATTATGGGGATGGCTTTGCCACTTACTGGCAATAGAGTAACTGGATCACTGCTTACTGCATGGGAAAACGTATTGATTCCATCAAGACTACAAATTTTTGGCCTTTCTGCTACAGAAGCTATTAGCGAGTTTGGTCGTATTTCTGGTATGGCAATGCCGCTTATTTTTTTCCCAACAGCTGTACTCACTGCACTTAGTGTTACGCTTGTGCCTGCAGTAGCAGAAGCAGTGGCAGCTAACCAACTAGGCCGCATAATAGGAGTCACATCCAAAGCAATGATGTTTGCATCAGTCATTGGCATGGGTGCAGCATCCTTGTTTGTTTTTTTTGGACATGAGCTAGGTATGGCTATATACAATCAGCCTATTGGTATGATGCTTCGCTTACTAGGGATTATGTGTCCCTTTATATATATGCAAATAATCCTTAGTGGCGTTTTAAACGGGCTTGGATGTCAAATGTTTATTTTTCGCAACAGTATTATTTCCTCTGCAATAAGTATTGCATTTGTATATTTACTTGTACCCATTTACGGGTTAAATGCCTACATATTTGGATGGCTTGTGAGCCTACTTGTAGTGATTGCACTCGGGATACATAAGGTGCGGCAATTTATATCCCTAGAGACACCATATCTCAATTGGATGGTTAAGCCATTTTTGGCAGCTGTGATTGCTGGTTTTGCATCTAGAATATTGGGAGACAGATTGTTTTTTGATGCAATCGGTTTACGCATTGGACTTTTGCTTGCTATATTCATTCTCGGTTTTATATATTTTTGGGGGGTTGTGTTGTCTGGATGTATTACGAAGGATGAAGTTTGGGGGTTGTTTGCACGCAAAACAAAAAAAGAAAACACAGATATGTCTGCAATCGAAAAAACGTAATATATATTTGTTTCCGAATGATTTATAATAATATGTGTTATATATGTATTATTATGAAACGGAGGAAAACAACAATGTCATCTACGCACAAGCTGTTTATGGATATAATGTACAATTTTATTGTCCTAGCTTTTTTTTGCGGCTTGTTCTTTGCGCCTACGTCGTCTTTACTTGAGGTAAGTCCTATCATTGCATTATTTGCTATGATTTTAGCCTTTTTCTATTTATATATAGTTCGTCGGTTAGTAAAGCCAGTTATACCAATGCTTCTTGCACATATTCTTATTCCAATATTGGCTTGGAATTTATCTTCTGGGGTTTTATATACCTTGATTTATACGATTTTTTCTTTGATTATTGTGGTATTTTCTTTATATCAACGACATAGACAAGCAACTACTTTTTCATCAGAGTTTATCTATTTCGCCAAAATATCTCTTATTATTGTTATATTGCTGGCAACGTATTTTGGTCATGGTTATCTTACTGGTTTTTACATTGGCCTAATTATTACTATTACTATAGGTGCAAGACTGCATATCCGGATGATCCACGTACATTCTTCACTCGAAATTATTTCTCAAGCGTCCAGTCAACGCATTCAAAATATTTTATCATTTGATCATAAGGTTGTTTTTATACTTAGCATAATCCTAATTGGGTTGATTTTGTTACTCAATGCTTTTATATTTACACCTTTCCTTGATGTCATTTCGAGTTTTAGGCCAAACATAAACATAGAAATAAACACAGATGCGCCTGATACAGAAGCGGATACATTACAATCTATAACAGGAGATGCTAGAATGCCCCCAGAAATGACTGATAGGAACAACGAACCAGCGTTTTTTTGGCGAATATTGGAATGGGTTGGCACGTTTGTAATAATACCTGTTCTTGGCTTAATGATCGTCTATTTAATCTTGACAAAAATACGCAACTTAATTAATGTATGGCGGTTGCAAAAATATGATAATCCAAATATAGACAACACATTCGCAGATGAAAAAGAATTTATTCGTACAAGAAAAAGTATAAACCGCTGGTGGAAGGGTAGAGTAAAAGAACATAGACTACGGCGACTTTATAAAGAAATAGTCACACGTCATATAAAAAAGGCATACAAATTTTACAAACAGATACACCAGATGAAATTGCAAAAAAAATCACCCAAGAAGATATAACTATTTTGACAAAGGAGTATGCAGCTGTACGATATAAATAACGCTGTATGAACTATAAATCATCCCTCAAAAGACCGATGATTTATGATCTTACGACATTTTCTGTTTTACCCAAATAGGGGAAATACCGAAAAGCCAGGATTCATAACGTAAAAAGAGAGAGTTATGAATCCTGGCTTACATATTTTGTGTACATATAAGGCTCTAGTGCGGTCGGTTCTCATTGATTTCGTATTATGCACGTGTTTGATATTCGTTTATTTATACTTTTTGTGTAAATCGTTGCAATTTTCTATAGATAAAATAAACTATACGAAAATCGAACATACACACGGAGCAATCATGGACATACAAGAAAAATTACAAATCCTTACAGAAAGCGCAAAATATGATGTCGCATGCACGTCAAGTGGCGTTGATCGCAAAGGTAAACGCGGCACGGTTGGTTCTGCTTCGGCATGTGGTATTTGTCATAGCTTTACACCCGATGGCCGTTGCATTTCTCTACTCAAACTCCTTCTTGCAAACTCCTGTGCATATGATTGCCAATACTGCGTAAACCGCCGTAGCAATGACACAAGGCGTGCAGCCTTTACCCCAAAGGAGGTTGCAGAGCTGACTTTGCAATTTTATCGCCGCAATTATATAGAAGGGCTATTCCTAAGCTCTGCAATTATTCAGACTCCAGATCACACAATGGAGTTATTAATCCAAACACTTAGGTATGTAAGAACTGAATATCGTTTTGGCGGTTACATTCATGTCAAGGCCATCCCTGGAGCTGACCCTGCACTCATATCACAACTTGGACATTTGGCTGATCGTATGAGCATTAACATTGAATTACCTTCAGAAACAAGTCTACTAACCCATGCTCCTGGCAAAACCAAATCATCTATATTAACGCCAATGACCTTTGTTAAAAACCAAAGGCTACAATCAAAGGAGGAACTAATTCATTTTAGGAATGCACAGCCATTTGTGCCTGCGGGTCAGAGCACTCAACTGATAATTGGCGCGACACCAGAAAGTGATAGTAAAATCGTACATCTAGCCCAGGGATTATACAAAAGTTACGAAATGCGCCGTGTTTTTTATTCTGCTTTCATACCAACCGGCAATCCCCTACTCCCGTCTTCAGATTCTCCACTTTTGCGTGAACACCGCCTCTATCAAGCAGATTGGTTACTTCGTTTTTATGGCTTTACTGCTAGCGAGTTATTCAAGACCAAAGATGAAAATCTGTCTCTCCATTTAGATCCAAAATGTCACTGGGCTCTAAGAAATCTCGAGTTCTTTCCAGTCGAAGTAAATAAGGCTGATTATCATACTCTGCTACGAGTACCAGGCATAGGTCAACGATCTGCAAGTAAGATAATCGCCGCAAGACGAATAGCTTCGCTTACTTTTGACAATTTAAAAAAGATGGGAATAGTTCTTAAACGCGCTCGCTTATTTATAACATGTAGTGGTAAAATGATGGAAAAAGTACCTATGTATCCAGAAATACTAGAAATGCGATTATCGGAAAACTATGTTGGCGGGTCGTTTACGCAACCTAGTATCTTTGATGCTATGCCAACTGCATTAACAAGTAAAAATGAAACCAATAAAAATACAGCAGACACAATCCCCCTTCTTTTAGATCACGAAATGTCAGGAAGCCCATTACCACTACTCCCAATTGCGGAATAATTCTAATCCCAGCATGAGAAAGGAATATTTATGCAGATTTTAGTTGATGCCGATGCTTGCCCCGTCAAAGAGATAATTGTGCGACTAGCCAAACAAAGAGGCATTCCTGTTACCATGTTGGTTGACACATCACACCATATAAATGATGGGTATAGCACAGTCATAACTGTAGATAGAGCTGCTGATAGTGTTGATTATGCCTTGATGGGATTACTTACTCGTGATGATATTGTTGTGACACAAGATTATGGTCTTGCAGCAATGGTGCTAGACAAAGGAGCAAGTGCATTCAGTCAAAATGGTATGGAGTACACAACAAACAACATAGATAGATTATTATTGGAACGGCATATAGGAATGAAAGTACGAAAACATGGCGGAAGAACAAAGGGTCCATCAAAGCGTACACAAGAAGATAATAAGCGATTCAAAGCTGTTTTTACACAAGCACTTGACGCAAAAGTCAACGTATAAAATCTTGCTGTCAATAACTTTAATAACAAATGGAAATGGCAATATTGTACGTATTGAAATAAGTCAAAAAAATCGGAGGCGTAATTATGGCAAAAGTTGTACCAATATTGGGATTTGCAGGGACTGCAAGTCAAGCAATAGATTTATATTCCAAGGCTTTTGGAGCGCAAGTCAAAGCAAAAATCCTCTTTTCACAAGCAAATCCTAAGGATTATCAGTTCTTGGAGGAAGAAAAAGACTTAGTGTATTATGCAGAAATTAAAATTGGCAGACAAACAATCGCTCTTGGCGATGACGCTGATGCTTATAAAATCGGTATTAAAGAAGTTTCTGGCAGTTCTACAAAGATAGACCTCTTAGTACATCTTGATACTGATGATGAGCTACAAACAGCATATGAGTTGTTGGCAGTAGGCGGAACGATCACGACTCCACTTTGTAGTCAAACATACTGTTCCTTGACATGCGCTTTAGTGGATAGATACGGGATGCGTTGGCAATTGATGAGTGGCTATAAGGGATAGGTGTTAGATATGCTCAATTATGAAAAATTTGAAAAAGCAACACAACCAACAGAGAAAGAAATTGAAGATTTTGTGCAAACAGATCTTTTTAACGATATGAACAACCATATGCGAAATGTTTTCAAGGTCAAACCCAAATATGCCTATTCATCATGCGCTATGGATAATAATATTTGGCGTGGTTGGAATATCAAGTACCAAAAAAGCGGCAAATCGTTGTGTACGCTATATCCTCAGCAGGGCTACTTCTTGGCATTAGTACCAGGCAAGTTCTTCGAAGTCAAAAACGAAGATGTCTTGATTGAGTTAAAAAAGGCTGTTGAAATAAGGGTTAACGATTTAGCATCAAAGAAAAAGGAATAGGCCATATAAAAAACTGGAGGAATACAAATGCCAAAATTATATTATCAAGGACACGGTAGCTTCCGCTTGACAGCCGATAACGGCACAGTTATCTATGTTGACCCATACATAGGCGATGGTTACGATTTGCCTGCTGATATCATCCTCGTAAGTCATCAACACGGCGACCATAATCAACTGCAATTATGTACCCAAAAACCTGATTGTAAGATAATCACCAACAATGAAGCTATGACAAACGGAAAGCACAATAGTTTTTCTATAAACGGCATAACGATTCAAGCAACCGAAGCATACAACAAAAACCACGATGTAAAGCAATGCGTAGGCTTTATTATTACGATCGACAATATAAAAATATATGCCAGTGGCGACACTTCACAAACAACACAAATGGAACGATTCCCTGATTTAGAAATTGACTACGCAATACTTTGCGGCGATGGCATTTACAACATGGATCTTACAGAAGCCGCAAAGTGTGCACATCTCATCAAAGCAAAGCACAACATAATCATTCACCTAAAGCCTGGTGAGTTGTTCGACCAAAATCTTGCTGATATGTGGGATGCCCCCAATAAATTGATTGTCGTACCAGGCAAAGAAATATCCCTTTAATATAAGCCGATCTTCCCACCTCCATGCGCTTCACGCACTCATAAAGGAGAAAATAATGCCTTCCAAAAAAAGAGATGTTTCAATTTTATTTGATGGTACTCTTGAGGGCTTTTTTTGTGTTGTACATGCATATTTTTATGATGGGGTATCGCCTCTTATTATTCAGGATGAAAACAGTTTCCAACCAACATTAGATTCGCAAGATTACTTCGTCATTACAGAACTTGAAAAAGCAGCAAAAGTACATCATGCTATAAATAAAAAAATTTCGCCATCTGCTGTCCACAATATATCCAATGCCTTTCTTGCCGACCATGAAGATCGGTTTATGGCTATGTTTAATTATTTATTATTAGGATTTAAAATTGGAGCAAAAATAGACGATAACTTACAAGAAGATTGTGTATTACGTGTTCACAAACTATCCCGTCAAGTAGGTCGTGAAGGTCATCTACTAACAGGATTCTGCCGCTTCGAAGAAACAAGTAGTGGTATTTTTTATTGTCCAATCGAGCCAAATAACTATGTGCTTCCAATATTGGCAGAGCATTTTTGTGACAGGATGATCGACCAATCTTGGATCATTCATGACAAAACACGAAACAAAGCTGCCGTATACAATGGTGCAGAATATGTTATAGCAAATGTACCAAAGTCAGCAATTGTAAAGCACTCAAAAAATGAATCACATATCCAGGATTTGTGGCTGACCTTTTTTGATGCTGTAAACATAAAAGAACGTGTAAATCCAAAAGTACAACGAAATCTTTTGCCACTTTATTTTCGTAAGTCTATGACAGAGTTTAAACGATGAACTTTATAGCATTAGATCATATACATATAAGACTTGCAAAGAGGCTGACGCAGCTGGTCGGTTTTGAAGTCGATTATGGTCAATGACCACACTATGTACCATTAAAATAGTTAAAAACGGTATGGTGTCATACCGCTTTTTTAGCTATTTTACTAGCTTTATGCTAATTTCAAATAAATGATAACTGTTTTAATTTTATCCATGTTTTAATATGATTTATCCATATCTTGATCAATGTCTATGTAATATACTTACAGTGCAACAACAAAATTTCTTATATGATATGACGCAATTGATACTTGCCGTGTTTACGTAAGTGCTAAATGCACAATATTTACTAGCAACATATCTTTTTGAAAGATGTGATTTGTGATTATGAATAAACATGACAGAAACACTCTTTACAAGAAAAAACGCGGGAAAACAGTTATGTCGTTACAGATAATGGCTCTACTTGGGATGCTGAGCTTATTTTTGTTTAGTTATTTGCCCATGTTTGGTATTTCTATTGCGTTTCAAAATTATACTCTTTCAGGTGGATTCTTTGGCAGCGAGTGGGTTGGACTCCGCCATTTTAGAGAATTTTTGTCAGACCCAATCTTTGTAATGGCAACCCGTAATACGTTGATCTTTAGCTTTCTAAGACTTGTTATTGTATTCCCTGCTCCAATTATTATGGCACTTATTATAAACGAGTTGCCATATGCCAAGTTTAAAGGCGCAGTTCAGACTATCAGTTATTTCCCCCATTTTATTGCATATGTAGTTGTTGCTGGTTTGTGGCTTAATATTTTTGATCTTAGAGGCTTTGTTAACAATGTAATGATGAACTGGGGATTTATTTCCCAACGCATAGATTTTTGGAATAGTACACAATACTATAGATCTTTGATAATGGCAGTAGACCTTTGGCGTGGTGTAGGATGGGGTACCATTATTTATATAGCTGCAATATCTGGCGTAAATCCAGAACTATACGAAGCTGCAAATGTTGACGGTGCCGGAAGATTAAAACAAATTTGGAGTATAACAATCCCTTCAATTTTGGGGACAATCATAGTAATGTTGATACTTCAAATTGGCGGTATTGTCCGAGGCAACTTGGATCAAAGTGTACTTTTTGGCAATATATTCAATAGATCTGTTTCGTATATAATCGAACACTATGTACTTGACTTAGGCTTTGGTACCATGCGATTTTCTTTTGCTACTGCTGTTTCTCTTGTGCAAGGTGTACTATCACTGATCTTGGTAATTGGATGCAACTGGTTGTCTAAGCGCGTGTCGGGTAGAAGTATCATATAAGGAGGGACACCATGAAAATCAAGCGTACCCTCGAAGAACGAATAATTATCGTTTTTTCTGTGATAATGAGTTTGTTCCTTGCACTTGTTACTGCATATCCTATTTACTATTCGTTTATATTTGCGTTTAGTCATGGCAGGGAGGCTGCAGCTAGTCAAATTTTCTTTTTGCCTGTCTCCCCTACTCTCGAAAACTTCCGCATGGTCTTTTCTGACCCAATTATATATCAAAGTTTTATGATGAACTTTTTAAGAACCGGTGTCGGTGTTGTAACGGGTGTCTTTTTTACTGCAATGGTAAGTTACGCTTTGACACAAGAAGAACTCCGATTTAGACGTGTTTATTCCATCATAGCTATTATTACTATGTACTTTGGCGGTGGGGTTATCCCTACATTTCTTGTATACCGAGCATTAATGATTACCAATACCTTCTGGGTTTTCATCCTTCCTGGGATGCTCAATGTTTTCCATATGTTATTGGTGATGGCCTTCTTTAGGGATCTACCAGATTCTCTTTTCGAATCTGCAAAAATAGACGGAGCCGGGGAGTTTAAAATATTTAGGTCAATTGCATTGCCACTTTCTAAGCCTATTCTTGCAACGATAGCCCTTTTTGTAGGTGTGGGACATTGGAATGATTGGTTTACACCGGCGTTTTTTACATCAAGTCCCAGGTTACAAACGCTTCCTGTAATCCTTATGCGGTTATTGAGTGCAACCGAAGCTCAAGCACGAATCAATGAAAGTATCGCACATCTTGGTGCAGTTCATGTTACCAATGCAGGTCTTACCGTGGAATCTTTGCGTCATGCGACTATGATAATTTCTATACTTCCGATTATGTTTGTATACCCATTTTTAAGGAAATTTTTCGAAAAAGGCATAATGATAGGCTCGATTAAAGCGTAAAATTATGCTAAACAAACACAAATTATAGGAGCTATCCCATATCCAAAAATATACATTTATATACCCGTACTAGTCGCAATAATTGCATACTCGTAACTCATGGGGTAGTTCTGTTTATTTCAAATAAAAGGAGGATTAGAATGAAAACAAAAACAAAATTCATCGTTTTACTGCTAGTAGTTGCAGCCTTGATGTGTGTAGCAGCATGTTCTCGTGACGAAGAGTCGACTGACCCTGCCGGAACAAATCAGACATCAGATTCCACAAGAGGTACGTCAGTAGGATGGGAAAGTAATACCACACCTGTTGATTTGACTATTTTCTTAAACGGATCTTGGTGGCTAGGTAGCCTCTGGGGTACCGACCCAGCAAGCCAACGTTTACAAGCAACAACAGGTGTAAATCTAGATGTACAACTCCCTGTGACTGCCGACGATACAATGCTCAACTTGATGATTGCAAGTGATGATTTGCCAGATATTATAATCGCTGGTTGGACTTCTCCTGCATGGCACGAAATGATTGCAAATGGACAGCTGGCAGACTTAGATGTACTCATCGATACCTATGCACCAACCCTTCGGGATAATGTTGGTGAAGATATTTTTAATATAAGCAGGATTGATGGAAATCTGTATAGAATCAATAACTTCGTTGAAGGGATTGCTTTCCAAGAAGCGGCTCTTAGATACGATGGCATCATTGGCTCTAACCAACCAACACTTCTGGTGAGGCAAGACTTTTTTGAAGAAATAGGTTCACCAGAAATAAGAAACCATAATGACTTTATGGCTGCTGTAGCCCAAATGCATGCCAATCATCCTGATCATATCGGGTTATATGGCGGCAGCATGTTTATTAATGACATAGGACCTTTGGGTATGCATTTTGGGATACCACCATGGTACGAGTCCGGTGGACGTCTGTATTATAGATGGAGAGACCCAATGTATTTAGAAGCACTCATGTTTATGCATCGTATGGCGGCACAAGGCTTGATAACAAGAGAGGTATTTGTTGATGACTCTACAGTAGCCAGAGGTAAGGTCGATCAAGGACTACCTATAACCTACCACTGGACACTGGGTGAGACTGGTCAAATCCCAGCTGATAACCCAGATACAAGCTATATGCCTCTCCCACCATGGGATAGCTATAGACAATGGAGAAGTGGCGCTGGATGGATGTCTGTAGCAATATCTTCACGTAGCCAACACCAAGACAGAGCTATCAAATTTTTAGAATATACAAATACTTGGGATGGTGCTGCTGACATTGTATGGGGTATTTATGGAGAATGGGCTGATGATCCTGTAGAGGGGCCTCATTGGCATTTGGTTGACGGTCGTCCTACCTTCCATCAAGAATATTTTACAGCGCGCCTTGCCGACTGGGAAGGACTTGAACGCAGGACTGGCTTAGGAATTTATACTCAGTTTATTTTTGATAGCATGTTAACAAACCTGACATCATGGATACCTGGTGACACATTTATGGAAGAACAAAATCGTCTCTTTGGCCCTCTTGTCACATATCGCCCAGATATTTTGACCATTGTTATACCTGGTGGTTCTGACGAGGATGTTATCCGGGTCAGGATTGCGGATATGCTCCGTGAAGCGATCGCAGAACTCACATTTGCATCAGATGAAAATGCAGCTTTGGCTATTTGGGAAGCATTTATAGACAGAGCTGATGCTGCAGGCGCAGGACAAGTAGAGGACTATATGACAGCCAATTGGAATCGTTAGTATGTAATACGAATCTCAGAAAATCACGTCGATAACCGAGCGAAAAATCGGTGGCTTTAAACCGTTTTTCGCGATGTGTTGTCGACGATGATTTTCGAGAATCGTATAACAGGCTGTCTTGATAGTTTGCGTACAAGTCATTCGAAACAGATATCAATAAGCCCGCGTCATCCAAAGATCTACTAATCTTTTGATAACGAGGGCTTATTCTTATCTATTATTTTCGCAATAGTCTATTTCTGCACAAAAGGAGGGTTTTCATGAAAATACGTGATACTAAACACGGCAAAATAATCGATGGACAAAAATATACAGTGCTTATATGTCGCGATAAACCACATAAATTCAAACTACGGGTAGGCAGTGCCAACATGTTTGACATACCTTTTATAGCATCACTCACAACAACTAAATCAGATACTGAAACCATATCAGATATACAATATGGGGAGCTTGAAGTTTGTGATAATTGTATCAAGGTAATACATACTGCCAAAAGCAGTATATGGGAATCACGGCAATTTCATTGGGAATTTAGGGAAGACTCTATAGAATTTTTTCATACAGCCAAAGGTCATGGCGATATTGAAAGATGCTTCTTTTTTTCTACTGGTATTTCAGAAACATATAATAATGGTACAAGCATGGGTTTTGAATACAACACCATTTCGTATGCAAAAAAGATTTTTAATCCAAAGCCTAACTTGGGCAATGTCCACTACTATGATATATCTACTCCACAATCCCTAGGGATACGCGGCGAAACGCCTATGCCGTCTAGTTTTGCGCCAGCACAATGGGGAGACGGTCTTTTTTGCCCCCCACTTATGTGCCTTTGTTTTGGTTCTTATGATAACTGGGCTGGGATTGGGATAGGAGATGTACCAGGTAGATATAGATTCAATTCGTTGGAATATAGCGGTTCACGATTTGCAGGCTGCTCCTTTCATGTAAATTATTTTGGTTACACAAAAGCAGAAGGCATGTTTGAATCACCCAAAGCAATTATTGCGTTTGGTGAAGGCGAATATGCAACATTGGAAAAATACACGACATGGTTGGATGACTCTGGTTTTTCTACTCAATTTAGATATCCTAGTGCCAAATGGCATAGAATGCCATTTTTCTGCGGTTGGGGAGAACAAACGCATCTTGCAAACCGCCGCGGGACTACCGCTGGAGCATTGGCTACACAAGCAGAATATGAACATTATTTGGCACAATTGAATCATCTCCCAATCGGAAATATTGTCATAGATGACAAATGGCAAAAATATTACGGTACATTTGAGGTAGACACAGACAAATGGCCAGACATGAAAGGCTTTATTAGCAAACAGCACAGCTTAGGCCGACATGTTCTTTTATGGGTGCCTGGATACCATAAAGAAGGACTACCTGATGATTATTGTATCCTTGATCTAGAAGGTAAACCTATCTGTGCTGATGCAACAAACCCAGAGTACGAAAAATTCCTCCGCGAACAAATAAAAAAACTCATAGTAGATTATGGTGCAGACGGATTTAAAGAAGATTGGATTGGCGGTATTTCACCAAAAAAAGGACTCCGTATACACGAACCTATAATTGGGATCGAATTTTTGCGCAAATTCCAATTTATACTTCATGACGAAGCTCATAAATGGAAAGCAGATGCTCTGATCGAAACTCAGACTCCTTTCCCACTTTTTAGAGAATCATCAGATATGATAAGACTCAATGACTTGTGGTATGGTACCAGAGATGTTGTTGGAGTAATGCGCACACGTGCAAAACTGGCAAAACTAGCCGGGTGGGAGTTAGTGGACTGCGACAATGGATCCAACTCATACTTAGATATGTGGTTTGAATATATGCTAGCTCAACCCGAGATTGGGGTACCAGCTCTATATTGCGTAACCAGCACAGAGGTTACGTTCGAAGATATTCCTACTTATATGTTAGATCACATCGCTAATGTATGGCACAAATATATAAACGAAAATGTTTGATACTACACAGTCGCTATTGTCTATAAACCGCACAATATAACATAGATACAAAGGAGCAAGTGTGAAAAAAACCACTTCACATTTATATTTGAGGTTCAAATGGGAGCGCAAGCGTCCCGCTTGACCCATGGAGGAAAAAATATGGACGCACCTGTATGTCATCTAACGCAGTCACATGATAATCATAACTTCATCTATAGCTATGAAGGTGAAAAATATTTAGTCATAGATTTTGATAAATCTACATCGTGTAAACGCGGCTCAGATGCGGATATCCAAGTTGATCCGCCTCTTAGTCAATTGGTTTTTATACCAGAAGAAGATTGCAATTTTGTTGTTTCTATTACGCCAAAAGATGGCATACTCCTAAAACCAAACCGGGCTACCGATGGGCAAGCAATAATTTCTCAAGTCGGCAAACCTCTTATTTATGGTGTCAACGGCGTTTATGATTTAGACTCCGATATGTATATAACTTGGTACGGTTTTGATTGGAAGTTTGAAGGGGCAGCCATTTCCCGGGAAATGGATAGAGACAAAATCATATTAAAAGGCATCGTTCGAAAAGGAAATGCTATGGTTTTTGTCATACGACAACAATTTTACCGCAAACATTTGGGCTATGATTTTCATAATCCTAGGAAGTTTCGTTATAATCAAAAACCTATTTGCGGCTGGGCAACATGGGAAGCGTTTCGTTTTGATGTAAATATCAACAAATTACGAGAATCTGTTGATTTTCTTAGCAAAAATCTAAAGGCATATGGTCTTGATTATATTCAACTTGATGATGGATACCAACCCACTTACATGCCTCCCAAAGGCACGGATCTATTGCATGGTTGGACAATATGCAACGAAAAGTTTCCGGGTGGCCATAAAAGCATATTAGGTACCATTAAAAATAGTGGGTTCGAAGCTGCCTTGTGGCTAAATGCGACAATTCATAATGAAGAATATGCCGAAAACAAGTGCTTAAAAGACAGAGAAGGTAACTTACTAAAACAACCTTGGATAAACTATGTGTTTGATTGTACGCTTGATTCATGCCAAGAAGTCGAGGATTTGTACAGTCATCTATCAGACATGGGATACAGTTATTTCAAGATAGATGCAATACGTCATCTAATGTATGACGGTTTACAAGTGGCTGCTGGCTTGGGTCTTTTGACAAATGATGAAGCGATTAGCCGTTTTAGAAATTATATGGGAGCAATACGTAAAGGCATTGGCCCCGACACATACTTATTATCATGCTGGGGGATGCTTACGCCCAACATAGGAATAAGCGACGCTATGCGGTTTGCAACAGATGCTAGTGATACAGATTATTCATTTAGGATGCAGATAGATGAATCTGCGCGTTGGCATTTTACACATGGTATCCTTCATCTTAATGACCCAGACTATATTTGCTTAAGAATGGACTCAAATCCTTCTCGGAGTATTGCCAGCATGGTATCGCTAAATGGATATCTATATATGATTAGCGATGATGTAAGCCATTATAATAAAGAAAAATTGGATATAGCAAAAAAGACTATTGCACCAACCCAGTCAATAACAGCAGAGACTGGTTGCATAGACATTCATATTCCAATGAACACATATAAACACCTGACTAATCCCCGTGCTAACGAGCATGCACTTTCTTTTGGCAACATATGGGCTACACATTTTAACAACAATGGACGTCAGTGGTGTGTTGTAAACCTAGTGCGTACAGCCAAGTACGAATCTGCTTCTCAAATCGAAATAAAAATGGAAAACCTACACCTTGATCCAGAAATTGAATACGCTGTTTTCGATTTTTGGAATCAACAACCAAAAGGCATTATAAAAAATATTGCTATACTAGACGTACCAGAATATCGAGATTGTACAGTTTTATCTTTTTCTCCGGTTTCTGGTGGAATTGACTTCGTAGGTTCTTCTAGACATGTCAGTATGGATGTTGTAAGTATCAAAGCAATAAATCATAAACAATATGAAGTTGAGCTTACTATTTCAGGACCACCCAATACAACAGAGGATTACTGGTTTGTTTCCCCTTGGGAGCTTAAAGCTGATGGCGGCACAATAGAAAAAGTAAACGGTTACTATAAATGTAGTGTGAAATTTGGAGATGAACCCATAAACCTTATAGTCCGGAGGGTACAATGAAAATAGGGATAGTTATAAATTACAACAGTGCTTTCGAAGACAACTTGGCATGGTGCAAAAAAAATGACATCCCTACCTGCCAGCTCTCCATACGTCCAAGTGATCTTATAAATGAAACAGCGCAAATCATTACAAACCTAACAAAAAAGTATAACATGCATATAACTGCTCTTGTTGGTAATTGGAGCGGCCCAAACGAATGGAATTTTACAAAAGGCCCTTTGACTCTAGGGATTGTTCCTCCTGCCTATAAAGCACATAGGATAGAAGAACTAAAACGGTGTGCCTGTTTTGCACGAGACATTGGTGTTTACGCTGTATGTACACACATGGGTTTTATTCCTGAAAACCCATGTGAAGTTGTGTATGCAGATTTTATAGCTTCTCTCAAATATCTAGTTAACTATTTTGGGCAGTATGGCATCTCTTTAAATATGGAGACTGGTCAAGAAACCCCAACCACATTATTGCGAGTCATTTCTGACATAAATCAAAATAATCTTGGAGTTAACTTTGACCCAGCCAATTTTTTGATGTATGGAAAAGCCAATCCCATTGATGCTGTATACCTACTTGGACCTCATATCAGAGGAGTTCATGCAAAAGATGGCGAATATCCCACAAATGGCAATGCACTGGGATTGGAAAAACCATTGGGACAAGGCAGGGTAAACATGAAACAATTTATTTATGCACTCAAAGAGGTAGGCTACACGGATGCAATAACAATAGAGCGCGAAATATCTGGCGAACAACAACAAAAAGATATCTTAGCCGGAAAGCAGTTGTTATTGGATATATTAAAGGAGGCATGAAAATGAACGTAGCACTTGTAGGTCTTGGTGCCATGGGCAGTACACATTACAATTTACTAAGAAAAATGGATGATGTAAGCATCACTGCTTTGGTTGATATAGATCCCAACAAAACAATCGAGAAGGCTAATCAGTGTAATGCAAACGAGTATCAAGATCTAAAAAAATTGCTGCAAAATGAAAAGCCAGACTTTGTTTTTATATGTACACCAAGTTATCTCCACTATGAACAAGCACTAGAAACTATGAATCAAGGATTCCATGTTTCTTGGAAAAACCAGCAGCTCTTAATCAAAGTGATGTAAAATCACTGTTACAATGTGCAAGTGATAACAATGTTTTTTTTATGGTTGCCCAAGTTTTAAGATTTTGGCCAGAATATATATGGCTAAAAACCGTAACAGATACAAACATGTATGGCAAATTATTGCATCTAAACATGTGGCGTATAGGCCAAAAACCCGTATCAAGCTGGCAAGATTGGATGCTTGACAAAGAAAAAAGCGGTCTTGTGCCTTTTGATTTGCATATACATGACATTGATTTTATGGTGCATTTATGCGGCATTCCACAAAAAGATGTTTTTTTGCACAACTATTTTGAAATAAATGCATCATCAGGTCAATATGTAGAAACTATGTGTGAATATAAAAATGGAGCGCGTGTACAAGCAAAAGCATCATGGTATAACTCTCAAGTACCATTTCAAATGGGATATGAAGCAATTTTTGACAAAGGATATGCCGAATATCGTCAGGGATCTCTAACTTTTTATCCTAATACTGGTGGCAAAATTTCTCCAATCAAAGAATCTATTTTAGAAGGATCTAAAACCAATGTAACCAACGCATCAGGGTATCACAACGAAATCAGGTATTTTATAGATTGTATCAAGAAAAACTGCCCCCCGTCAATGGTTAGTGGAGATGAGTTGTTAGCAGTCATGTCTTTACTAGGAGAATAAAATGTCAATAAAACATGTCCACTACACAAACCCAAACGAAAACATAAAGATTGATTTTGTTCAAATGGGATTTCATAAGACGCAAGCCCTACACCAAATCAGACCGAAGATTAGGGATCATTTTTTGTTGCATTTTGTTGTAAACGGGACAGGACAGCTAATAATTCACGGTCAGCAGCATCAACCCAAAAGCGGAGATTGTTTTCTTATTAGACCCAAAGACTTGGCTGAATATATTTCTGATCAAGATGACCCATGGGAATATTTTTGGATAGGTTTTGCTGGGGTAGACGCTCGCAAAATTGTTGACGCAGCAGGCTTTTCGGATTGGTCTGCTATTATTCGCCCTACATATATCAGCGAAATAATTGATGCAATGCAATTAATAGATAAAGCAAACTTAGATACCGATGATGATATCCGCATGGTTATGTGTCAGTGGATTATGTATCAAGTGCTTTATTATCTACTAAAAGGCAGCAGCATTCCTGAACCACTTCAACATAGAGAAATGGCAACTTCGAAGCGTGAATATGTACTCAAAGCAATCCATATAATGGAGGCAGAATATAGTCAACCACTAACTATAACCGGCATGGCAGATATGATTAACATAAATAGCAATTATTTGAGCAAAATTTTCAAAGAAGAAATGGGTATTTCTATTAAACAGTTCTTAACAAAGTTTAGACTTGGTGTAGCAGCCACAAAAGTTAGGCTATCCAGAAAGACATTTAAAGAGATTGCATCAGAAACAGGTTTTGATGATTCCCTTTATTTTTCAAAATTATTTAAGAAACAATATAATTGCAGTCCGTCAGAGTATAGGAAGATGAAATAATATAGTCATTGCGGTTGTAATTTATATATAAAAACAAACTCACACCATATTTCGTAGGCACTTCTTTGCAAGCAAGGAAGTGCCTACGAAATATGGCGGGAAAATTGCACTCCAAAGCGTTTTGACTCTTATGAGTACAGTTTCTTACATTACACTATCGAATAACTCACATTCTATGCAAGTCTCTTTGCTTTGCCCGCAAAAATAAGAGCTATTGTCCCAGGTCCTGTATGCGCACCTATTACTGGGCCAATATGATTTATAACAAAATCGTTGTAACCATATTTAGCTGTAATCATGTCCTGCATTTGTTTAGCATAATCTGGGACATCACTATGAGCGATATATATAGGCCCATCAGCAGGATTATAATCACATTCTTCCAACTTCGCGACTATATAAGCAAAGGCTTTGTCTCTACCTCTTGCTTTGTGAAGTGGTTCTAGCTTGCCTTCTTCTTTCACTGTAAGAATGGGTTTTACACTCAACATACTTCCTACAAATGCAGCAGCACCAGATACTCTGCCCCCCCGTCTCAAATGGTGAAGGTCATCTGCCATAACCCAGTGGTGAGTATAGGATACTAGATTTTCGATGTATGCCTTGGCTTCGTCTATGCTCATTCCTTCGTCTTGAGCTTTTTTTGCTCTGACAGCAAGTAACCCAATGCCCATACATGCGGATTTTGAATCGATTGTTATGACTTTACGATCTGGATACTTTTCGCTAAGCTCATTTGCTGCCATTTGACTCATTTCGTAGCTCTTACTTAGCATTGATGAAAGGCAAATATACAATACATCCTTGCCTTCTTGTAACATTGGCTCCCATATTTCTACATAGCGTTGTGGAGTTACTTGCGTGGTACTTGCCATTTTTCCTGTTCTTAGTATGTTATAAAAATCTTTTACCGATTGCTCTCTATAATCTAGATAGCTGTAGTAATCCTTACCATCCAGGGTATAGATATAAGGGATAATTGTGATACCTTCTGCAACGGTTGGCGGCAAATCACCGCATGAATCTGATACAACAACATATTTGCTCAATTTGACTTCCCCTTTCGAGATGTTTGTAATTTTTACTACATGCTGATAAACACATATGCACATATAGCAATTCCCCCTTTAAACGGTCTCGTCAGAGCCGAAAATCGCGAACGCTTCAACGCGTTTTCGGCGATAGACGAGGCCGATTTAAAGGTGAATTGCTATTAGACATGTTTATCAACGTATTACTGATACTCTTTTTGCATGATTATGACCAATATTATCCTGTATTCATGTATAAAATGCAAGACATGCAGCCATATATATAGTCAAGCAGAGTATGTCCTATTTTACAGACAAGTTTTTTTTATATTGGTTGCATGATAAAGTTTTTATTTGAAAATATTTTTTCCTTTGGAATCTATTGCTACGATTAGAGGCATATTTACAACTTCCAACCGTCTTATTGCTTCGGTACCTAGGTCATCGTATGCTACTATATTTGATGATATGATGCATTTTGCATATAGAGCAGCTATACCACCTATAGCAATGAGGTATAAGCCTTTTTTTTGTATTATTGATTCTACTACCTGAGAAGACCTGTCCCCCTTCCCTATCATAACTTTTAGACCTGCATTAATTAGTGCTGGTGCATATTCATCCATTCGTCCAGCTGTTGTTGGACCTACAGATCCAATTGGTTTACCTGGCGGTGCTGGACAAGGTCCTGCATAAAAAACAATCTGACCTTCATATTCAAACGGTGGTGAAACATTTTGCTTTAATGATTCATACATACGCAAATGAGCAGCATCTCTTGCTGTATATAAAAAACCCGACAAATAAACATTGTCACCAACGCTTAAGGACTCAATCATTTCTTGAGATATGGGTGTTTGCAATTTCACGATACACGTCCTTTTTACAAAATACAGACTTTTACTGTTGCGCCAACAGTTCGCTTACATATTCTTCTAAAACCAACCCACGGTAGAACATTTCTGTAGCTGCATACACGCCTACATATCTAAAGTGCCATGGTTCGAAAATTATGTTTGTTATATGCTGTTTATCATATGGGTAACGAAGTACAAAACCATATCGATAACTGTTTTCTGCCAACCATATACCCTCAGGCGTTGTTGCTTGATTTGCAGTTAGATTTTGATAACTAAGTGCAACGATATCTACTGCAAGGCCTAGATTATGTTCGCTTGTGCCTGGATATGCCACTATACGGCGGGCAGCTTCAAAAGCATCATCCCATTCATATCCGATATCTACAAAACGCTGGATTCGGTTATTAAACAACACAGTTTGATGAGAAACCGATCTATACGAAGATGCAATAATGGGTGATAAGCCATATGATCTGGCAGAGTCAATCATATCAAGTAGAGCTCTATAAGCTCTCGTGTCAAAGTAATGACCCCATCCTACATAAGAAAGACTTGGCTCAAAATCGTATTCCAAAAAGTTATATCGATTTACTAACTTTAGATGCCACGGGAGCAAAGAATTGTCTACCGTTGTTAGTAGAACAAATGGAGTATATGTTTCATATGGGGTATTAATGTTTTCTGGGGCATCTGACTCTTCTGGGGCATTGGTTTCACTGGGGATATATGGTTCGTTTTGTGTATGATCATCGTTTATATTTGTGTCATTGTTGTTTATGATATCGTTTTCGTTAATGTGATATACCCCGTTGTTTGTGTAATAATCATCGTAATATATGCTTTCGTTATCGTTGTCATTATTATTATAAGTATTTTCTTCAAACTCGTTGTTATGCATGTATGGTTCATACACAAATGGATCGTCGTTGATACCAGCTATCCCTTGGTGCGAGAAAAATACAACATATACAGCAAATCCAGCAGCTGCGAGTGCCAATACAAGTAATACTAGCGTAAATTTTTTAGAAAAAACCGGTTCTTTATATCGGGGGTATCTTTGTCTTCTCATGGATATAAATCCTCACTTTCATGTTTTAATCGTAAATCGGGTTATTTTTATTATATTCGTGATCACGTCTATTGTGGGATCATCTGAGTAATAATATAAGAATCTGTATTCAATAACTGCAATGCCGAATGGGAATGGCGATATTTCGCCAATCTAGCCGCATCTTTTGCCGCTTGCCCATAAAGGCAAGCAAGGATGATTGGATGACGAGTGGAGGAATATCGACGTTTCCAAGCGGTGTTGTGCATATTAAATACAGGTTCTAATTAATGTCTCCGTTGTTGGCAACAAGATCAAAATTAGTCATTTCCAAAACAAATGGATCCCCAAGAGGCAGTATTCTGGTGCCAACTAGCCACTCTCCCCAAGAATGGCTAATACAGGAAGGAACATACCAAACCACATAGTTTTTCGTTAGCACCCGTATGATGAGTAATTACTAAGATATATTCATACGAAAGGCCATATCGGAAAATATTTTCATGAGTCAAGGTACCTTCCCTTGCCAGAATGAATATATATTGTTAATAATTATATCAATCAATAATCAAAGGTATAATAAAAACACAAAACGGGTGAAAAATGAAAAAAATTATTCTTACAGGGGGGGGGACAGCCGGACATGTTACCCCCAACATTGCTCTGCTTCCTATGCTTAAAACCGAAGGATTTGACATCCACTACATCGGAAGCAAAGATGGTCTAGAAAAAGATCTAATAAAATCAGAAGGTATCCCATACCATGGAATATCTGCCGGGAAGTTACGGCGATATTTAGATATTAAGAATGTAACAGACATATTCCGAGTGATTCGGGGATTTGGTGATGCACTTAAAATTATTCGGGAAATAAAGCCAGACATTATTTTTTCAAAAGGTGGTTTTGTTACTGTTCCGGTGCTTGCAGCAGCTAGGATGCTAAAGGTCAAAAGCGTAAGTCATGAATCAGACTTGACACCAGGGTTAGCCAATCGTATATCTGGTCCTTTTACGAAAAAAATATGTGTCAGTTTTCCAGAAACATTGGCTCATCTTCCTGCGCACAAAGGGGTCTTGACGGGTTCCCCTATCCGAAAAGAGCTGTTGCAAGGCGATAAACAAAATGGGCTTAAGCTCTGTGGTTGGTCTGACGGTGGTAAACCAGTTATTATCGTAACAGGGGGCAGTCAAGGTGCAGCAGCTATTAATAATGCAATCAGGATGATTTTGCCAAGGCTCCTTTCCAAGTTTAGGGTTATTCATCTATGTGGAAAAGGAAATCTTACTGAGTCTGAATTACCAGGTTATGCTCAGTTTGAATACGTAAAAGACGGGCTTGCAGATTTGTATGCGCTTTCAGACATAGCAATATCTCGTGCAGGAGCAAACACATTGTTTGAACTTTTGGCAATGAAAAAACCCAACCTCTTGATTCCATTACCAAAAGAATCAAGCCGCGGAGATCAAATTCTTAATGCAGAATCATTTGCACTACAAGGGTTTTCGAAAATATTGCATGAAAGCAAAATAACAAACGAAAGATTGCTAAATGACATAGAACTGCTTTATAATGAACAAGAGATCTATAAAACCAATATGTCCACTCACGAACAGAGCAATGGCACCGCTAGAGTGATGGCTGTCTTGCGAGATACGATAAATGGTATAGAATAAATGGTATAGTATAAACACACCATATAAGTGGAGTGATACAAATGAGATACGCAATAGCTTTTTTGATGGCATTTGTTGCTGTTTTGGTGCTTATGCCGATATTTTCAAAAATAGCAGAAAAAATAGACTTTACAGACAAACCTACAGAACGCAAAAAGCATAAATCTCCAGTCCCTTTGGTAGGGGGATTGGTTATGTTTATTGCATTCCCTGTAGGTTT
>Ga0123355_10003364_pt1 | contig 22899 bp, 14 predicted proteins | sample TergutEmb28metaG_3_FD_89872 | JGI IMG/M metagenome (GOLD analysis project Ga0123355, IMG submission 89872) | Embiratermes neotenicus P1 segment gut microbial communities from Petit-Saut dam, French Guiana - Emb289 P1 | ecosystem: Host-associated > Arthropoda: Insects > Digestive system > Gut ... | reverse complement strand
TGTTGCTGTGGGCTTTGAGCCTCTTACGATTGCCGCCGGTGCTTTTTCCGGCTACTTGGATAGTCGCTCAAACCACCAAGGCGCGCAAGCGTTCAGGTTTCTCGTTACCGAATCAGGATACTATACTTTCACTGCCTCAAGTGCCGGCGCACCCTTCACACCCTTCGCGCCGATGCTGTTTGATGCAGTTGCCCAACCCGGCGTTATTCCTGTTGAAATGGAGTTTCCTCCGATTCATATAATCCCGGAGAGATATGAGCCGGACGGAAGCCTCCGGAATTATTTCCGGGTAAGGACATATCTCAACAGGGGTACAATGGTTGTTGTGGCTGTAAGCGGTGAGGCGGACAGCAACTTTAGAATTGCGGTGGCGGGGGAAGCTGTCTGGCCGGTCCCGACCCATCACAACATTGCCGGGTCTGTATTTGGCAGAAGATTTAGCCCGACTAACAATGTTTATCAGCTTCATGCCGGGATAGATATTTCTACGGGAATTGGGGTTCGTGTAAATGCTGTAATGAGCGGAACTATTGCAGTGAGTCAATATTCCCGCACGGCGGGCGAGTTCATTGAAGTTTTACATGAAAATAATTTTACGACTCGTTATCTGCACCTCGATAGTCGCCTCGTATCAGTAGGACATGGCGTTCATGTCGGACACCATATCGGCAATTCGGGTGCAACAGGAGCTGTCGCTAGCAGAGGGCATTTACACTTTGAGTTAATAAATCCAAGCGGCAACGCGATTAACACATTAGCGCGATACCATGCAAGCAGTTTCAGGACGACAAATCACAACCCGTTCTTTTCAGAAAACCCGATAGTCGTATTTAACCCGAGTTTTTGTTGGGATTGCGCGAGAGGGTACGTTTACAACACCCCTATATCTCAGTACGTAAGTTCGTATGTATGTGCAAGATGCCGGCACTAGAACAATTTGGTGAAACTTATTTTTATTACAAGGAGCGTTTCAGATGAAAAAAAATTGCACAAGATGCGTTAGCATCATAGGTGTTTTATTCTGTTTGGCAATCATTGCAACACCTTCACTTGTATTAAATGCACAAATCCAATCCCCCGGGATTTCGAATTATCCGCGTATTTTCGTTGACGGAGAAAGAGTTCAAATTCTGAATGACGAACAACAGCCCTTGATTGTTGACGGGCGCGTAATAATTCCGCTTCGTGTTGTTTCAGAGGCACTCGGATTCACTGTTGAGTGGCACGAACAATTACAGATAGCATCAGTTGAAAAAATCGGGTACAGCGTACTTGTTCAAATCGGCAATTATGACATGAGCGTCAACGGCGATAATGTTTCGTTAGATGTGCCGGCGCAGATAATCAATGCCCGCACAATGCTTCCGTTACGTGCCGTATCGGAAGCTACAGGCTTTGACGTTCGTTGGGATGATGCAAATAAAATTGTTGATATTTTAACGCCCGTTACTATTGATTATTGGCCGGAGCATTTGCCTCGACATGTGCCGGGCAGTGTTACGTTTCGACCGGAACATTTCTTTTCGAGCATCGTTGATTTCCCTGACCTTATGCAGTTTAGAATCGCGTTTTACACTATGCCGTCAGAATTTCTTGAAATTGCGGAGCGTGACGAATTTCAAAAATGGGTTGAGGATTTTAGTCAACGTGAAGGGCGCATTGTACATGAAATGCTTTTAGCGCGATTTATTCAAGATTTTAATGTTTCAAGAGAGCAATTTGATGCCATAACAGAGCCGATTAGAGAAGCACATGAAAGAATGGCGGCACAAGGCATCATAGACCCTAATTGTGAGAGATTTGAACTCCCCAACGCTGACATAATCTTCACGTTCGATAACGACATCATTCGCTATTTTTATCGTCGCGTGTAGTCTTGGCATGAACAGGCAAAAGAGCAAGCCGTCGGGACTCGCCCCTTGGCTTGCTCTTTTGAAAAGTTGGAGGAAATGTTTATGGCAAAAACAGTTGCGGCGAGTCTGTTGTTCATCATTGCATCTTTATATTCCGCATTCTTTGCAATCCCTTTGTTTGATGCATATGCTTTCGAAATATACATTGAAATTAACGGCGAAAGGCTTGACGTTCCTCCCGGCGAGCAGCCTGTTATCGTTGACGGGCGCACACTCGCACCTATTCGCTTAATTGCTGAAGCATTGGGATTGTCCGTTGACTGGGACGCACAAGTACAAACGGTATTTCTTGACGCCTCGGATTCTTCCGTGAGTGTGCAAATCGGAAGCAGTGAAATGTTTGTGAATGAGCGTGTTGTTTCGTTGGATGTTCCGGCACAAATAATAAGCGGACGCGCAATGATTCCCTTGCGCAGCATTGCCGAGGCAACGGGTATGGATGTGATTTGGAGTCCGGATATTTTTACAATCCATATCTTAGAGCCATTCTCACCCGTTGAAAGTTGGCCGGAGCATTTGCCGGAGCATATACCGGGGTCTGTTACACTGAGGTCGTACATTCCCGGTCGGCATTGGTCAGAAGGACCGATGCGATTCAGACATGCATTTTACTGGGTGCCTTTTGAAATCATCAACTTGATTCATTATAGCGAGATGGGGGATTGGTGGGATACGGTTGAATCATATATAGATGACGATATTAACCAGACGATGCGGTTTGTCCAATATTTTAACATCTCGCGGGAAGATTTTGATGCGGCACTGGAAAGAATGCGTTCACATGGCATACGAATGGGTCACGACTTTTCAGATGAACTGCACGAACTCCCCAATGCCGACATAATCTTCACCTTTGACGATGAAATTATCCGTTGGTTTTATCGCCGCGAGTAGTTTTGAAGCCCGACAAACAAAAGAGCAAGCCACAGGGCTTATCCCCTTCGGCTTGCTCTTTTTTAACGTACGCAATTTTCGTTGAAACAATCCTCAAAGCAACAACCCTCAAAAAGCCAACAAAATCACAATCGACGCGAGGTTCAAACACGCGCTGAACAAAAATATCATTAAAACGGCATGAGAAGGTTTCATGCCGTTTTTTAATAACCGGAAATGCAAATGCGTCACGTTTGTTGAATCCGCAACATGCGGGGCTTTTCTCGCCATAATTCGCCGAGAGACAACCAGTATGCTGTCGAAAATCGGGACACCCATCGCAAGCATCGGAATTGCAAGCGAAATTACCGTCGCTTGCTTAAACATGCCGTGAAGCGAAATGGCCGCAAGCATGAAGCCCAACAAATACGCCCCGGAATCGCCCATATATACCTTTGCCGGCGGAAGATTAAAAAGCAAAAATCCCGCAACCGCCGCAATAAGAATAATTGCCATAAACGCCGAGCCGGACTGGTTCATGTGCAACGCAACAATAAAAAATGTCGCGCCGGAAACAAGTGCCAAAAGCCCGGAAAGCCCGTCCAACCCGTCCATGAAATTAAACGCCGTTATAAGGCCGACAATCCAAAGCACTGTAAGCACAAATTGAAGCCACATCGGAAGCAAAATAAACGTATCGGTAAGCGGATTTGTAAAGCCCGTAAAGCGAATTCCGCCCGCAAAAACAAGCACTGCCGCTCCGAGCTGCACCAAAAGTCTCGGCCAAACCGGAAACTCTTTGAATCGCGCTTTTGAGAAATCGTCAACAAGCCCGACCCCAACAATCAAGGCCGCCCCGGCAAGAACCGTCCAAAGCGCAGGGTCGGCGTCGTCCGCGAAAAGCACGAAAATAAAAAACCCCACGGAAAACGCAAGAAACATCGCCGCCCCGCCCGACAGCGGAATCGGAAAATCGTGCTTTTTGCGCTCGGTAGGCTTGTCCGTAAAGTCAAGTTTTGTCGCGAGCCTTGAAAAAAGCGGCATCAACGCCATCACAATTGCAAAAACAACCACAAACGCAACGCCGTACCACATACAGAAGCCCTCGTTTCGATATGAACAGGATTTAGAGGCTTCGCCCCAAGCCCCACGAACTTTTTGAAAAAAGTTCGACAAAAACTTTATCAAAATCGCGCGTTCGCGCGATTTTTCAAATTCGACGCAAAGTATACGAATATTATACCCCGTTAGCCCCAAAAAAAATAGTACATTTATATTAAAATCGCATTTTTTCGCGAAATTTCAAAAGCTATCGGTAGCCGGTCGGTTACCGATAGCTTTTGCGATGCGTCGCAAACCGGCATAAACCCGCCGACTTCGCAATACATATGAAAGAACCGGGGCGCGTTGCCAAAAAATCACGCGAAGCGTGATTTTAATAAAGTTTTTGCCCCGCTTTTTTCAAAAAGCGGGTGGGGTTTGGGGCGAAGCCCCAAAGAAAAATCAAATCTCGGGAGGTTCGGAATGAGAAAATTTCTCCTTGCGGCGGCGATTTTAACTTTACTTTTCACGACGACGGCGTATGGTGAATTGTTGCCGATTGACGCGGTGCTTGTTCTGGATGTGAGCCGTTCGATGCGCACGGCCGACCCCGAGCGCGTTTCGCGCGATGCGATGAATTTGTTTATCGACATGCTTTCGGAAGGGCGCGACCGCGTGGGTGTTGTGGCTTATGCGGGTCAGGTTGAGCGCAGCGTTGGTCTTGTTGAGCTGAAAACGGCGGAAGACCGCGACTTTTTGCGCGATTTCATCAACGGGCTTGAGTACGCTTCGTGGACCGACCACGGCGTGGGCTTGCGCGAAGCCGTTGAAATGTTCGTTCGTGATGAAAGCGAGGCGCGTGATGAAAACGACGAAACAAACGAATCCGACGAAGCTCGGCAGGGAATCATTCTGTTCCTCACCGACGGCAACATGAACGTAAACCCGTGGGACGTGCGCACAAACGAAGACGCCCGCGAAGATGTTTTCATTTCGATTTACGAAGCGCGGGCGCGAAATATTCCGATTCACGCAATCGGGCTGAATTTCGACGGAAATCTTGACATGCAATATGTAGAAAATGTTGCGGCGGAAACCGGCGGGCTTGCCTTTGAAACGGCGGACGCAGCGGATATTTACGAAATTATTCGTGCGTTTTTCGGCGAAATGATTGCCGCCGCCATGCCCGAGCCGGAGCCGACGCCCGAACCCACGCCCGTCCCGACGCCCGAACCCACCCCCGAGCCTGCACCGCTTCCGCCGGAAGAAGAGCCAACAATGGGACCGCTCGGGCCGGCAATAGCGGCGGGTTCGGTAGTATTTTTCGGCGGAGCAGTGTTTTTGTTGGCGAAAAAACCGCGTCGCGTGTTTACGGGCAAATTGCAAATTGAAACGCGGGGCAAAAAGGAAATTCGCTCGAAAAATTTAATTGAGTACGGCAATCGCGTGACATTGGGAACGTTGATTCAAAGCGAACGCCGCGAGTTGCAGGATGTAATATTTCTGCCGTCGCCGGGTGCGCCGTCGCATTTGCCGCAGCTTCAAATAAAATGCAAAAATCCGAAAGTAAAGTTCACAAAAGATTTCCTCCCCCGAGATATTTCACGCGGAATAACGTTGTCAATCGGCAACGAAGCCGCATTCGAAACAGAAACCGAGCTTGTGAAAATTAAATATATTCAATGAAACCTCGGAGGCTTCGCCCCCGAACCCCCACGAACTTTTTTAAAAAAAGTTCGACAAAAAATTAAAAATCGCGCTTCGCGCGATTTTTTAATGAAGTTTTTGCCCCGTTTTTTTCAAAAAGCGGGTGGGGGCTTGGGGGCGAAGCCCCCAAAATCGTACACCCAATCTTGACAAACTTCGTCGCAAAAATTATCATTACTCAGTTTGTCCGGAGAGAAGGAATTTTTGTGCTTGAACACATGCTTGTAACTCTGAATACTACCGTGCCGTTTGTATTGCTCGCGTTATTGGGGCTGTTTTTGAAACGAAAGGGCATGATAAACGACAATTTTATTGTGATGGGCAATAAAGTTGTCTTTTATTTTGCCATTCCCACGACGATTTTCCGAAGCATCCACACCGCCGACCTGCAAGAGGTTTTTGATGTCGGGTTCATTGCGTTTAACGCGGTGTGGCTCGTGATTTTCTTTGTTGCAACGTGGATTTTCGCGCTGAAACTTATGAAAGACAAAAGCTCGGTGTCGTCGTTTGTAAACAGCGCGTACCGAAGCAGCCTGTCCGTTGTTGCGCCGCCGCTTTTCGCGCTTATGTTTGCGCCGACGCATCACCCCGGCATTGATGCAAATATTTATGCGAAAAGTATACTGTCGGTGTCGATATTGCTGATTTTGTCGTATGCGACGGCGGCCGTGCTTTTCGCCGTACACGACCCGGATTCCCGAAAAGGCAGTTCGCTTACGATGGGGATTATTAAATCCATCGCGAAAAATCCGGTTGTAATCGGTGTGGTAATCGGGCTTGTGTTCAACTTTTTCGGCTGGACGCTTACAAGCGACGTTGCCGCAAATATTTATGACGCCGAAGGCAACATTATCGCGGTAGAAATCACCCGCAGCCCCACGTTTGCGTCAAACACAATGAACGCGCTTGCGGGGCTTGTAATGCCGCTCGCCATGATTTGCGTCGGCGGAAATTTGGCGTTCAAAGGCTTCGACGTGAAGTTCAAATATGTAATAATTTCGTCTGTGGTCAAGCTGTTTATCATGCCGATTGCGTCCGTAATCGCGGCGATGCTTTTCGGCTTCACCGGCAGCGATTTAACAATAATTATGATTCTGAACGCCCTGCCGATGGCCGTAGGCGCGTATGTAATGCAGGCGGAACTCGGCGGCGACACTTACGTAGGCGCGTCGGTTTTGATGATTACCATGACGTTCTCCGCCTTTACGCTAACGATGTTTTTGTTCCTGTTCCGCATTTTGGGTTTTTGGGCGTAGCCGCTCAAAAATCAATACATAATGCGAATCCATTGCTGAAATAACAGCCCGCCGATGCATTGTCGCGAACACACTTGAGAAGCCCGTTCAGGCTTCGTCGGAAAACGCGCGGAAGCCCGCGTTTCCCGCCTCGTCCTCACGGTTCTCAATGGTGTTCGCTATCGTGAACGGCTCGCCACAATGCATTTTCGGCGGGCTGTTATTTTGAACTGCGGATTCGCACAGATACACAAAACATATCGCCGATAACATCCACGCGCATTTTCGCGCCGCAAAGCTCCGTTAAACTTTTGGCGATGTACAAACCCAAGCCGTTGCCCTCGGTGTTGCGCGATTTATCGCCGCGCATAAACCGGGCTGTAACGTCCCGACCGGAAAGTTCCATAGGGTCGCGGGCGGTATTTTGCATGGTGAAAGTCGTGTTGCCGTCGGCTTGCGAAATTTCCGCGAACACACGTGTGCCGGCAAGCGAATATTTTTCTGCGTTTGAAAAAAAATTTTCCAAAATGCGGTGCAAATGACGACTGTCGAATCGAATTTTTACGGGTTCATCCGGGGCGCGAATAACGAGCGATAAATCGGAAAAAGCAAACTCGCCGGCAACCTGCCCGACAATTTCGCCCAAATCAATTTCTGTAATTTCGACCGGGAGATTGCCCGTTCCCGCCTTGGACGCCTCCATTAAATCGTCAATCAGCACCTTTAAACGTGCTGATTTTTTGTCCAAAACCTGCAAATATTCGGCGGCTTCGCCCTGCAAATTTTGCGTTTTAAGCAGGTCGGTGTAGTTGATAATCGACGTAAGCGGGGTTCGTATATCGTGGGAAACATTGGTGATTAACTCGCTTTTGAACCGCTCGGCGCGAATTTTTTCGGCGTTTGCGAGGTCGTATTCGCGGGAAAGGTTCAGCAAAAACGCCGCAAAATACGTAAGCGCGGCAATCGTTACAAGGGCGAAAACGCGCACGGGCAAATTAAAATACGAAACAAGAAGCAAAATTTGCACCGCTAAAAGCGCGCCGGCAAGAATCTTTACATACAGGAATCGAAAATTTTTAAAAAATGCGAACCAGTACAACGTCGAAACGATGGTTTTGTCGCGAATCCGAAAAATAAGTTCGCTCAGTGCGAACAGCCCCAAAACATATGCGGCAAGCGGAACTAAAATGAATCGCGGGTCGCTGTCAAACCCGAAATGCCCCCCGCCGACAAAAATGGTGGGCGCGTTAAAAACGGCGTCACGCATCATAAAATAACACGCGAAAATCCCCGCCCCGCAGAACAAAAGGATTACGGAAAAATCAGCTTTGCGAAACATAAACAGCGGCTTTGAAAACCAAGTCGCAACGGCAAATGCAATCACGCACAGCGCGAACAAAACAATCGACGGGTATCTGCCGAAAAACCACAAGTCGAAAAATCGAATCACTGAATCCGGCATGATACCGGGGTCAAGAAATCGAATCACGGAAGCCAGCATGATATTGAGCATGAAATTAAAAGTAACGCTTACGGAGCGCGCACCGTTCAACACCGCAAAAAAACCCGCCGCGCCGAAAAAGATTTGAACAGGCAACATCAACCACTGTAAATTTTTCATATATACCTCGCAATTTAAGACCTTGGGCGTTGCTTAAAGTCGCGGGGCTCCGCCCCGCACCCCTCTCGCGTGCTTCGCACGCTGGCCGGGCGGCCGGGTCGCCCGGAAACTTTTGAAAAAGTTTCATCAAAACTTTATTGAAAATCGCGCTGCGCGCGATTTTTATAGTTTTTGTCGAACTTTTTTTAAAAAGTTCGTGGGGGTTTGGGGGCGAAGCCCCCAAGTCAGCATTAAATCTAAATCATTATCACGCGCGGCTTATTATTTTATATCCCAACCCGTAAACAACCTTTAAATACCGGGGTTCTTTGGGGTTTATTTCGATTTTTTCGCGAATGTTTCGAATATGAACGCTTACGGTTTTCGAAACATGAAATGCAGGTTCGTTCCAAACGGCCTCGTAAATTTGCGAGGACGAAAACACTCTGTCGGGGTTCGACATAAGCAGGTGCAGAATATTATATTCAAGCGGCGTGAGCGCGACTTCCGAATCATCGGCGGTTACGCGCTTTTTTTCGTCGTCGAGAACAAGTCCGCCGGTTTGCAATAAATTTTCGTTTGAATTTTCACTTGCGCCGGAATTTTCAGTCATGCCGCCGAGCCGCGCGTAACGGCGCAACGTTGCCTTCACTCGCGCAACCAGTTCCACCGGGTTGAACGGTTTTGTAATGTAGTCGTCGCCGCCCATGTTCAGGCCCAAAATGCGGTCGGTGTCTTCGGATTTTGCCGACAAAAACACGATGGGTACATTGCTGAATTTTCGAATTTCAACCGCCGCGCGAATTCCGTCTGTTTCGGGCATCATTACGTCAAGCAAAATTAAATGGATGTCGCCGTTTTGCACGGCGGTTACGGCTTCGCGCCCGTTTGACGCGCGTGTCACGTCGAAGCCTTCCTGCCGCAGGTAAATTTCAAGCGCGTTTAAAATATCCGCGTCGTCGTCGCAAATTAAAATTGTGTATTGCACAAAATCACTCCTGAGCGGTTACAATAAATCCGCCTGTGTTATCGCCGGAAACAGTATACCGTAACCGCGTCGGCAAATAAATCGCGCCGTTTCGGGGGAATTGATGCAAAATATGATAAGTTCTGCCGTTCATTTCAAAATCGAAACCGCCGGTATCGCGAATAAGCTCGATGTATTCTTCCAATACGAGGTTGTTTCGGTGCATGAAATAGGCGTGCGGACGCCCGACGTATCTGAAATGCCACGGCTCAAACTCAATGCCGGTAATGTGCGTCGCGCCTTGCGGGTAGCGCAAAATCAGCCCGTAACGGTACGAATTTTCCGCCAGCCAACGTCCGCCCGGTGAGTTTGCCATCTCCGCCTGACTTACGCCCGTAATAAGAATATCGGCGGCAAGCCCGGTATGATGCTCGCTGTGGCCCGGCGGCAACGCGAACGCGGCGTTCGCGCCGTTGTCGTAAAGCACGGCCTGTGTGTTTGCGCCCCGAAAGCCGCTGCTTACAAATAACGAACCCGCGTCGGCGCGTCCCGCCGATTCAAACATGTCTGCTATCGCCGCCAGTGCTGAGGGATGCAAGTCCATTCCGTCAACAAACATGACCGGCACGGTCGGCCAAACGGGAACAACCGCAGGTGCGCCCGCAAATGCAAATTCGCGATTTACAAGCGCGAGTTTACCCGTGTCGGTGATATTTTCCAAACGCACCGACGCGAAGCCGCTGCCGGTAAGAGCAAGTCCGTTGTTTGATGTGCCGTCCGAATCGGCGGTGCTTGAGTTCGAGGTGCTTGAGTTCGAGGTGCTTGATTCGAGAGCATTTAATTCGGAAGCAAATATACTTTCGGTAAAACTCAACGGAGAAACGCCTCTTGTTTCAATATCGGCGAGAGCATATAAAACGCCCGCCCCGCATAAAATTGCCGCCGCCAACACGATTAACGTACACGCGAAGTTGCCTTTGTTGCGCGTGTTGCGTCTGACGTGATTGCTGCGGGCGTTGTGATTCATGTGATTTTTTCTCATTTTGACCATCCCCTGTGTTTGTAATGCAGCCAGAATACAGGGGGAAATCAAAGTCCGAACCGAAAAAAATCAAAGAAATTTCAAAGATGTCGTTCGCAATGCAGGGAACAAGTCAACCGTATTTGGCGTTCCGCGATGAAGAAAATGACGTTTTCATAGTCATTGCCGGTCTTGTTAATTGAGTAATAATCACCGGAGCAATTCAATCGAAATAAAAAACCGCGCGATGCGCGGTTTTTTTATCGGGGTCAAGGGGACTCTGTCCCCTTGTGGGGTTTGGGGCGAAGCCCCAAAAAAGCGCAGATATTTTCACACACAAAGATATTTATGCAATTTCTTCATTAAAATATCCAACTCAACAGGTTTGCCGATATGGTCATTCATGCCGGCGTCGATGCATTTTTTGATGTCATCAATGAAAACGTTTGCCGTCATGGCGATTATCGGAAGAGTGCTTCCTGCCGCCCGAATGTTGCGAGTTGCTTCAAGCCCGTCCATTTCGGGCATTTGTACGTCCATGAGAATTAAATCGTAGTCGTTATTTTTTGCGGCCTCAACGGCATCGACGCCGTTTATTACGCAGTCGATGTGAATGCCGGTATCTTCGAGTTGAAGCATTACAATTTCGCGGTTCACGTCAACGTCTTCCGCAAGAAGGATGCGCCGCCCCGCAAGTGATGCGCACGGGGTGATGTTTGTGTCGTCGTCGGTAATTGTGTCGTCGTCGGCGCGTTTGAGAAAAATGTTAAACCAAAAGGTTGTGCCTTTTCCTACAACGGAAGTTGCTTTGACGTCGCCGCCCATCATTTGTACAACGGATTTTGTTATTGCAAGCCCGAGTCCCGTTCCGCCGTATTTGCGGGAAATTGTTGTTTCCGCTTGCTCGAAAGGTTGGAACAGTTTTTTCAGGTCGCTCGCGTCGATGCCGATGCCGGTATCGGCTACGGTGACTTTTATTTCGCACATCGAATTTCGCTCGCCGACATAGAACACGTCTAATTTAATTTCGCCGCCGACGGGGGTGAATTTTATTGCGTTTGAAAGCAAATTTGTTATGGCTTGTGCGAGTTTTTGGTCGTCGCCGATAAGAACGCCGGGGATGTTAGGGTCAACGGTTGCGGCAAGTTTTTGACTTTTTTGAATCGCCAAAAGCTCGACCATGTTTATTGCGCGGTTAAGCATTGTGCCGAAATTAAAGGCGACCGGTGCAAGCTCCAGTTTGCCGGCTTCGATTTTTGCCATATCGAGAATTTGATTCACAACGCCCAACAAATGGTTCGACGCGCTTTCGATTTTGTCAAAAGCGTAATCTTTGCGTACAATGTCGGGCGATTTTTTGCCGATGTCGGCCATGCCGATAATTGCGTTCATGGGGGTGCGCATTTCGTGCGACATGTTTGACAAGAACGAACTTTTCGCCTGATTTGCAACCTGCGCTTGTTCCAGTGCCTCAAGCTCGGCTTCGCGTGCGGCATTAAGCTGCGTGATGTCGAGAGCGTATGTGATTACGATTGTTTCGCCGCCGTACGCCGTGCGGAAGCCGGAAACATCAAATAACGCGGGGCTTCTGCCGAGAGGCTGTTCGTAAAATTCCGCATTTGCGATGCCTTCGGAAAATACGCGCCGCAAAAAACCGTCCCACAAGTCGGATGTTGATTCCGGCTTGTTGCCGGACTTGTATACAGGGGGTTCGGTACTTAACACGCGATTTTTGTGCTGTTTGCGGGCTTGCTTTATTGTTTGAACGCCGTAAAAATCGAGGGCGGTTTGGTTGCATTCGATTAAATTGTATGTGTTGTCCCAGTATTGAATTATCATGGGTGTGTAGTCGAACATAAGTTGAATACGCTCGGAAAGTTCGCGATTTTTCGCTTCCGCCATACGAACGGAACGCATGTCGCGTATATATGTCATAACAACGTGTTTGTCGCCCAAATTCACCCGCTGCAAAACCACTTCGCAGGGGATAAGCGTTTTGCCGTCGGGGGTTTGATGCATCCATTCAAATTGCGCATGTCCCTCATCGCAGGCTTGTTTTATTACCATCGGTGCTTTTACGGCAGACGGTATTCCGTCGGGCTGAAGCTCGGGTGAAAAGTCTAAGTATCGCTCGATGTAGATATTTTTGTCGGTTAAGCCGAACATGGTTGCCGCAACTTGGTTTGCATCTATGACGTTGCAGTTTTCATCAAAAATAGCACAAAGAATCGGCGATGCGTCGAGCATTGCCTGCAATCGCGATTCCATCATGCGGGTATTTTCAAGATTTTTATAATATTCGCGCAAGTCGCGAGTGAACGCCAAAAGACAGTCCGGCCCGAGCTGCTGTACGCGCATCAGGGTAATTTCGCACGGGACAGGTTCGCCGTTTAATTTTTGATGCAACCACTCGAATTTGTTGTAGCCCGTTTCGAAGGCAATGCGCATCATTTCGGCGTCTTTTTCGGCAGAAAGGCGTCCGTCGGGTTGAAATTCGGGAGAAAGCTCGCCGATGCGCGACATATATTCCTCTTTGCAGGGCAAACCGAAGAGTTTTGCCGCCTCTTCGTTGCAGTCCAGAACATTGAAATTTTTGTCGCAAAAACTTGCCACAAGCGGCATGTTGTCAAACAAAATGCGCATACGCGCTTCGCTTAACGAAAGCATGTTTTTTACATAGTAAACACAGCTTATGTGCTGATTTATTCCCAAGGCGATTGCTTCCGCCAGTTCGTAGCAAGTGTCGTAGCCGCAGGCGGTGCAATCGACGTGTTTATCGTTATCCGTGAACTTTTGCAGTTTTTCCTCCAAAACGGCGTCGATTTCGGTTCTTGTTGCGACGCGATAGGTGGGGGCGGCGTCCGGTTCGTATTCGCATAAAAAGTCGGACAATATGAGGTCTTTGAAGCGATTGTTTAAATGCGAAATGCGCCTGCTCGGAATAAGCGGAATATCGTATTTGTCGGCGGCTTCGTATTTTTCTTCGCGGTTGGCAAGGGTTTCGTGGGCGGCACTGAAATCGTCGATGCGCCGAAACTCCGTTCCCGTGCCGTAAACGCAGCCGTCTTTGCAATTCAGCACGTCAATAAGCACCGGAGTGTTTTTGTCTTCCGGTGTTGTTGCGAGATATTTGAAGTAGCGATACGCACTGCGCTCGCCCTCGATTTTGATGATTCGCGATTTTTTGCCCATGTAGAACTCGATGATTTCGCGCAAGCCTCCGGGGCGCGGGAAAAGCGAACCCATGCCCTTCTCCTGTTCGAGCGGGACTGCGGGATATTCGGACAAATCCGCGCCGATTTTTCGGATATAGTCCGTAAGATTTTTGAAGGTGACATTGTGCTTGATATGCCCGCCGCCGCGCTTTGACATAATTTCAACTTTTTTTGCGATGCAGGGACTCAAAAATGCTAAATTTTCCGTGACGCCTTTATATTTTTTCAGGTAAATTGCGGTACACATCATGGGGCTTTGCACGGGAATGATTTTTGGCAGAAGTTCGGGCATGTGGCGTTCGATATGTTGTACAACAACCGGACAGGGCTGCGCGATATTGCCGACGCTGCTGCCGAGATATTTTAAATATCCCCAAACAGAAATATCCGCCCCGAAGCTCACGGAATAAAAGTTTTTCACGCCGAGGCTTTTTAAAAATCCCAAAATACGTTCCGCATCGTTGGGATAGTTTAAAAGAAACGCCGGCGCGACAAGAAGCGAAAATTCTTCGCCGCGTTTTAAATCCGCCAGAAATGCGGCGAGGTCGTCGTCGTAATGTCGGACATTATGTATACAAGTGTCGATGCATGTTCCGCACAAAATGCACTCTTTGTCGTCCACGCACATTCGAACGCTTCCGTCGTCGCCGGCAACGGATACATTCGCCGCTAAAATCGGGCATTCGTGGATGCATTTATTGCAGTCGATGCACTGTTTTGTTTCCGTATAGATAAGGCCTTTGTTTAAATTTTCAAGTTGCATCGTCGAAATCATCCCCCTCAACACGGCAATTATACCGGCTTTGCGCAGGCTGTGCAAATTGTGCGGGTGGCGGAAGTTTTTGCGGCGCGGCGACGCGGGATGAGTAATAACCCTGCCCGCACTATCATAAAATTTATCAGAGAGTGTTGAAAAAACACAGCTTCCAAAATCGCGCAAAGCGCGATTTTAATAAAGTTTTTGCCCCGCTTTTTGCAAAAAGCGGGTGGGGTTCGGGGCGACGCCCCGAGAACCCGGTCCTGACGGAGGCGTTCGAAATGCAATTCAAATTAAAAGAACGTGCGGCCGGTTTTTTCTCGTTGCCGAAGGAAGTTGCGTTGGATTTGCCGCTGTTGACGGCAACCGGGCGCGGCGAACTCAGCATAGAAAATTATCGGAATTTGCTGGAGTTTTCTGCCGAAAAAATTCGCATTCGAACCCGCGACGGCGTGGTCGTTGTAACGGGCGAGGGGCTTGCGTTGGGGCAAATTACAACGGAAAATGTGATTGTAAAAGGCAAAATTTCGGGGGTTTTGTTCCATGATGCTTGATTTTTGGCAGTTTACAAAAGGATATGTACGAATTGAAGTGACCGGGTTTACTGTTGAGCGATTTATAAATATGGCGGCGTTTCGCAATATTTATTTGTGGGACGTTCGGCGCGTTGAAAGCGGCGTGCAGCTTAATGTGAGTATTCGCGGATTTAAAATGCTTCGCATGTGTGCGAGAAAAACGAAGTGCAAAACCAAAATTGTTGAAAAAAACGGCTTGCCTTTTTTGGCGCATCGTTACAGACGTCGCAAAGTTTTTTTCGGCGGAGTGCTGTTTTTTTTCGCGGGGTTGATTGCGCTTTCGATGTTTATTTGGCAAATTGAAATCGAGGGAAACGACCGCATTTCTCACGATACAATTTTGACGTTTTTGGAAAACGAAGGGCTTTATTCCGGCGCGTTGAAAATGCGACTGAACGACGACTCTATTCGCGATGCAATTTTGCAAAATTTCGACGAAATTATATGGGCGGATGTTTATACGCGCGGAACGCGCACGCAAATTTTAATTTCCGAGGCTCTGCCTGTGCCGGAGGTTTTCGACCGTCAAACGCCGGTACATGTTGTCGCGTCGGGGGAGGGGCTGATAACGGGAATTGCAACGGCGGCCGGCGCGCCGATGGTGCGTCAAAACGACGTTGTGCGCGAAGGCGATATGCTTGTGAGCGGAATTTTGGAGCTTGACCCGGAAAATCCGGGTTCGACGCTTGTGTACGTTCATGCGGATGCGGAAGTTTGGGCGCGGAGATTTCATTCGCTTAATTTCACGGTGGAGCTTACATATGAAACAAAAATTTTTACGGGTCGAACAACGCGACAACGCACATTGGATGTGTTGGATTTTCGAATAAATTTGCCCGGAGGTGGAAATAACTTCGAGTCGTATGATAGAATAACCACATACAACCAAGTCGGTGCGCGAGGAAATTATCCGCTGCCCGTTATTTTAACGACCGAACATTTTTCGGAATTTACGCCGGGGTCGCGTACGCGCACTTCCGACGAGGCGCGTCTTCTTGCCGAAAGCATGGTAACGAGCCGAATTATTCGCGAATTTGATTTCGGCGTTGACATCGTGAGCCGCGAACTGCAATTCAGCGAAACGGACGATATTTTGCATGTTCGCGCTCTGATTACCACCCACGAACGCATCGACAGGCAAATACCGATTACCGTTCCGACGCCGGCACAATAGACGAAAAGGAGCAATTTCATTGGAAATACCCAGCGAACTGATTCATAACGTCTTTGGGAAATTGGACGAGCATATAAAAAAAATCGAGTCAGCGTTTGACGTGACGGTTGTTGCGCGAAACGACGGTGTTCAGATAATGTCAAACTCGCCGGCGTCGAATCCGCAAAAGGCGGAAAAGGTTCTGCGGCATTTGATGAGTTTGGCAAAAAAAGGCGAAACCGTTACGGAGCAGGCGGTAAACTATTCGATTGCCGCCCTCGAGGACGAACACGAGCAAATCGAAAACCTCTCCGACGACACGATATGCAATACGATTTCCGGTCGCCCGGTTAAGCCCAAAACCGTCGGGCAGAAAAAATATATCGACCAAATCCGCCGCAACACGATTGTTTTTTCAATCGGGCCGGCGGGAACGGGCAAAACTTATCTTGCGATGGCAATGGCAATCACGGCGTTTCGGGCGGGGCAGGTGCAGCGGATTATTTTAACGCGCCCGGCCATCGAAGCGGGGGAGAAGTTGGGCTTCCTGCCGGGAGATTTGCAGCAGAAAGTTGACCCGTACCTGCGCCCGTTGTACGATGCCCTGAATGATATAATGGGCGCGGAAACTTTCTCGCGAAATTTCGAGCGCAATTTAATAGAAGTCGCGCCGCTTGCGTACATGCGCGGCAGAACGTTGGACAACTCTTACATCGTCCTTGACGAGGCGCAAAACACAACGCCCGAGCAAATGAAAATGTTTCTCACGCGCCTCGGCAATAATTCCAAAGCGATAATCACCGGGGACGTTACGCAAATCGACCTCCCCGAGGGAAAAACATCGGGGCTTGTTGAAGCCGTAAAAATTTTGGACGAAATTGACGGCATCGGAATAAGTCATCTTACGAATCGCGATGTTGTTCGTCATCCCCTTGTGCAAAAAATTATTAACGCCTACGATAAACACGCCGCACGAGATGCGTATAAGAAGAAGCGGGGTAAATAATGCGAGGTTCTTTCATAAAAATAATTTGCGTTTCAGCGGCATTTCTGATTACCTGTGCGGCTGTCGCGACAGGCTCGTATTTCAATGCGGGCCTTATTGTTGTAGTCGGCGAGCCGTCGGAAATTCGCATTCGTGCGCCGCGCGATACCGTAAATTTTGCGGAAACTCAGCGCAATCGCGACGCCGCTTTGGTTCTGGCGGAAGGGCTTGACGAAGTTTTTACTGCCGACCCCGGCGGTTGGGCAACCGTTTCGAATAATTTGGGAAGGCTTCGTACCGGGCTTGAAGAAATTCGGGTTGCGTTTCGCGAAGAAATCGCCGCATATGAAGCCGCGTTAATCGAGTGGGAAGAGTTGGTCGAGCTTTCGGAGGAGCTTCGCGAACGTGCAATCGCAAGTTGGCAAGCCGCAACAGATGCCGCCCGTGCCGCCGGCGACGCGCTTCCGCCAACGCCGACTTTCGACCTCCCGCCCGAGCGTCCCGAATTTGAAGGCGCGGCGTTGTTGACTTTTGCGGGATTGCCGGTTCGTTTTAATGAAGCGCAGCAAAATTTCATCATTGATATGGAGTACGAAAATTTTGCGCAAATGTGGGAGTCGATTATTTCCGCCGCGAACAGTGTGCAAACAACCGAGGTTATTCACAGCTACGCCGATATTATGACGGAGCGTGCCGTTCGTGATGCTTTGCGCTCGCACGCGCTCGACCGCACCACCGACGACCTTGCCGAGCATATTATTTTGTCGTCGTTGCATCCGAACGCGATTCCGAACGTCGAGCTTAACGAACAACGATTTCTTGAAATGGCGAACGATTACGAAACCGTTATGATTCGCGAAGGCGACACAATCGTTGACGAAGGCGATACCGTTACCCGGGAAATATATGATATTTTGGCTTACCTGGACATGCTTGCCCCGGAATCGTTGCTTGACAATATTTATCCGATGTTGGGCGTATTTTTTTTGGTTGCGATGCTGTTTTTGGGCAGTCTTATGTACGTGAAATTTTATCGCAAGCCGCGCGACATGAACGAGCCGATGCTTCTTTTTACGCTGTACCTGCTGACGATTGCACTGGTTTGGACGATGAGCGACTTGTCGTTTCCGTTTCTGCCGATTTTAATTTTTCCGATGCTCGTTTCAATTTTAATCGACCGCAGATGCGGCGTCGCGCTTACTTTTCCGATTATGCTGATTTGTTTTTTCATCGTTGACGGCGACATGACATATTTAATGTTTTATTCGGCGTCGGGGATGCTTTTTTGTATGTTTTCGCGCCTCACAACGGAGCGCGGAAAATCCGTTTGGGTGGGGCTTTTGATTTCCGTGATAATGTTCGCGCTTGCCGTTGCGGTTATGCTTGTTTCGTATCGAAACGAGTTTTTTTATGACCCGATGCCCATGCTTTTAACCGCAGGTTTTGCCGCCGCAAGCGGCATTTTAACCGTGTTTTTGTGCATGGGAAGTTTGCCGCTTTGGGAAACTTTTTTCGGCGTTGTTACGCCGGTTAAACTTCTCGACCTCACGAACCCGACGAATCTTCTTTTGCGCCGACTGATGATTGAAGCCCCCGGAACGTATCATCACTCGCTTATTGTTGCGAATTTGGCGGAAACCGCCGCGATTGACATCGGAATAAATGCTCATGCTGCGCGGGTCGGCGGATATTATCACGACATCGGCAAGCTGAAGTATCCGCATTTTTTTGTCGAAAATCTCGACGGCGATAATCCGCACGACCTGCTCGAACCCACCGAGTCGGCGCAAATTATAATGTCGCACGTTTCATACGGGCTGACTCTCGCAACCGAGCATCGTTTGCCGCCGTTTGTGCGCGACATTATAAAGGAGCATCACGGTACGACGCTGTTGCAATATTTTTACACAAAGGCGCGGCAAAACGGCGAAGAGTTCGACGAAAAAGATTTCCGGTATCCGTTCACGATTCCGCAAACGCCCGAATCCGCTTGCGTTATGCTTGCCGATTCCGTTGAAGCCGCCGTGCGTTCGATGATTTCAAAAATAAAGTCGGTGGATGAAGTCGAAAAAACAATTCGCTCCATCATTCGCGGCAAATTTAACGACGACCAACTCGCCGAAAGTCAGCTTTCAATCAAGGATATTGCCGTAATCGAGCAGAGCTTTTTTCGCGTATTAAAGGGCATGTATCACGAGCGAATTGCCTACCCGACGGCTAAGGCGGCGGAAAAGAAAAAAGGAATTTGGGGAGATGAACGATGAAAATTTTTTTTGATGACAGGGGTGCGACGCCCGTACCGAAGTCGCTGATTATAGCAATGAAGCGGGCGGCGTTGGCGGCGTTCAGACATGCTTTTGATAAGGATTTGAAAAAACTGAATTACGAAGTGAGCGTATCCCTCGTTTCGGACGACGAAATGCGCGAGCTGAACAAAAAATATCGCGACAAGGATGCTCCTACCGACGTGCTTTCTTTTCCTTTGTCGGAAGAACCCCCCCGCCGTATATTTCTTTCGTTCGGCGACATCGTGATTTCCACGGAAACAGCCGCGCGTCAGGCGGAAGAATACGGACATTCCTTCGAGCGCGAACTTTCGTTTTTGACCGTTCACGGCGTTTTGCATTTGCTCGGGCTTGACCACGAAGTAAGCCCCACCGATGCCGCTGTGATGGAAGAAATTCAGGACGAGATTATGGGGAGTTTGCATTTATAAAAATAAAGTTAAGCCCACGGGGCTTCGCCCCGCACCCCACCCGCTTTTTAAAAAAAGCGGGGCAAAAACTGTTAAAATCACGCTAACGCGCGATTTTATGAAAACCTATCGGTAGCCAACCGGTTACCGATAGGTTTTTTTGTTGGACAGGAAACTGCTCCGGCTTCGAGGGAATGTGCGGCAAATCACATGTGTTCCCGGCGTACGGCGTCCGCTTGGCGCACTTTTTTGTTGCAAAAATTGCTTCCGGAAATATTTGCATTAAAAAAATTTTTCTTGTGTTTTTTAACGTTTTCGCGCTTAAACGTTTGTTTTCGGCGAAAATCAATTTTAGGGGTTAATGGCGGTACTTGCGCGGTTTGGCGGGGTGTGCTATAAGGTATGAAAATTGTTGTCGCGGTTGATTTTCCGACCGCGAAACCGGTTTTTGAGGGGAGGGATGCATGTGGGAATTGTTCCTGTTCTTGGAGCGTTTTTTTCGCGGTAACGGCGAATCGACTGTTATCGGCGTAATGACGCTCTTTTTTTGATTTCAAGGAAAAAACAGGGAAGAAAGGGATGTTTAGATGAGAAAGAAAAAATCAACTTTCGGAAAAATATTTGCCCTGCTTGTTGCCTTCACAATGTTGGCAACGAGCTTTCCGTACACCGCTGTTGCGGGAATCGGAGCGGGCAATGATGTCGGCGACGCAACAAATTTGATTGCGATTTCGCCGACGGAAATATTGCTTCTGCCCGGCGAAAGCGAGCAGCTTGAGTACATTCTTGCGGCAGCTTTGGGCGAATACAGAATTGAGTGGGCGTTGACCGGCGATGTTGCGCCGGGTACGGAAATTACCGCCGACGGCCTGCTTACCGTTTGCGAAAGCGAAGCGGTCGGCGTTCCGATTTCCGTAACGGCAACCGTTTATGTTCCGGCCGATGCGCCCGACGATGTATACGATGATGACTATGCGGATGACGACACCGACGTGTTGTTCCCGGATGATGACTACGCGGACGACGACACCGATGTGTACATTCCGGACGACGATTATGCGGACGACAGTGACGTGCATGTTCCGGACGACGATGACGCAGACATGTACCCCCCCCCCTGCGACGTTCCGGACGATGATTCCGCCGCAAATGACGGTTCTGATGCGCCGGATAACGACGATGCTTCGGATGATTCCGCTGCTGCCGGTAACGACGATGCTTCGGATGATTCCGCAGCGGCGTCGGATAACGGCGATACTTCGGATGATTCCGATGCTGCGTCGGATAACGGCGATATTTCGGATGATTCCGATGCTGCCGATAACGGCGATGTTTCGGATGATTCCGCTGCTGCCGATAACGGCGATACTTCGGATGATTCCTCCGCTCCGGATAATGGCGACGCTTCGGATGATTCCTCCGCATCCGCAGCACCCGATAACGGCTCTGTTGCGGGCGATGATTCCGACGCATTCGCACCGGACGCATCCGGAAGCGACAGCGATTCCGCAAACGGCGTGTATGTACTTGGTGCATATATAGATGACGCGAACGTTGCAACCTACGCGAATGATTCAACCGATGCAGCCGACGCAACCGATTCAATCGCCGCGACGGACGCAAATTACGCAACCGATGCAATTGATGCATCTTCTCCGGCATACGTCGCCGACGGCAACGCATACGCAATTGACGCGGCATGGGTTGCGATTGCATATGTAAGCGTACCCGTGCATGTAATAAGCGGCATTGTACCGACGGCAATTCTTGCGCCCGGTATGATGTGGTGCTTGTCAAATCACCCCGACACTCCCGCGCACGGTTTTATGAGCGACACCGCTCATTCCGCGTCAACGGAAATTTTCGCCCGTACAAGTGATGCGACAATCGCAATCAACGGCGGAGTTTTGACTCTTGCCGGCAGAACAGGCGGAGCTAACGCAATCGGCGTAAATATCGAAGCGATGGGATTAAACCCGGATGTCAACGAATATCGCGTGCGCATCGCCGGGCGAATTGACAACGTTACAGCAACCGGCGGCGTGTTCAGAATAGCCGGTCGCGACCCCAACGTAACAATCATCGACGTGCCGATTCTCCCCGGCGGCGAATTTGACGTTACAATCGACCTTCCGGCGTCAAACTGGCCGGGAGCGGGCGGAGTGGGTTATCCCATTTTGCGTTTGCTTACAAATACAAATGCAGCCGTTCAAACAAACGACATTATTATCGACACCTTTACCGTGTCTACAGTGGTATGGTGTTTGTCCGACCATCCCGATGCTCCGGCGCACGGTTTTATGAGCGACACTGCTCATTCCGCGTCAACGGAAATTTTCGCTCGTACAAGCGATGCGACAATCGCAATCAACGGCGGCGTAATGACTCTCGCCGGCAGAACAGGCGGAGCTAATGCAATCGGCGTAAACATCGAAGCGATGGGATTAAACCCTGATGTCAACGAATACCGCGTGCGTATTGCCGGCAGAATTGACGGCGTTACGGCAACCGGCGGCGTATTCAGAATAGCCGGTCGCGACCCCAACGTTACAATAATTGACGAGCCGATTCTCCCCGGCGGCGAATTTGACGTTACAATTATCCTTCCCGCAACAAACTGGCCGGGAGCGGTAATGGGTTATCCCATTTTGCGTTTGCTTACAAATACAAATGCAGCCGTTCAAACGAACGATATTATTATCGAAACATTTACCGTATACGGAGAGGTCGGCGACAACCCGTTGCGTGAAGCCGCCGCCGCAGTGCGCGGCGCGTTAAACAGCTTTGACGCCTCAAACGATACAACCGCCGCAGAAGTTCTTACGGCTGCGCAGGGCGCGGTGACTGCCGCCGCTTTGCCCGTAACGATAACAGCCGCGTGGGTAGCCGCCCCGACAATTACCCCCGCCCAAGTCGGCGTTGCGGGTTCGATTGTCGGAACAATTCGGTTGACGCAAAATCCCACCATTGATATTGATGTTAGTTTGGCGATTCCGGCACTTGCCGCCCCGCCGACATTCGGATACCTGTTCGACTTGCAGGCGTATCTTGCAACGCGAACAATCGGAGAAAATCTTCGCCTTGCCGGAGCGTCACCGTATTTTGTTTCGACGCATCCCACCGAAGCGGTTGAAATTCTTGTACAAGATGCCGGTTTGGGTT
>Ga0123355_10003362_pt1 | contig 22903 bp, 18 predicted proteins | sample TergutEmb28metaG_3_FD_89872 | JGI IMG/M metagenome (GOLD analysis project Ga0123355, IMG submission 89872) | Embiratermes neotenicus P1 segment gut microbial communities from Petit-Saut dam, French Guiana - Emb289 P1 | ecosystem: Host-associated > Arthropoda: Insects > Digestive system > Gut ... | reverse complement strand
GGCTCGCGTCGTTCGATGCGAATTAAAAACCCGGTTACGGGTTTGCCGCTTAATGAAATTGAAGCGGCAGTAGGTCAAATGATTGCAAACGATATTTTTGACCAACAACGGGGCGGGCTTGACAGCTTAAACCGTATGGAACTTACGGTTGTTGAGCGCACACAAGTTTTGTAGTGCCTTATAATAAGAAAAAACGCACCGAGGAAGGGTTGACTTTCTCGGTGCGTTTTTTAATATTTTTTGCAAAAATTCCGAAAAGAGGTGTTATTTGTGAAGAAAGAAAATGAACGTTTCTTTGGGTATGTCCGTTGCAGCACTCGTGAACAATGTCCCGACAGGCAGATTATTGCCTTGCGGAGATTTGGAGTACCGGACGAAAATATTGTTATTGAAATGATGTCCGGTAAAAATTTTCAGCGTCCGGTATATCAAGAGTTGGCAGTGCGCCTGAACCCGGGCGATGTTTTTGTGATTGATTCTTTGGACAGATTGGGGCGCGACAGGAATGCAGTGATTGACGAGTGGAGGTTTATCACCAAGGAGCGAGGCGCGGACATAGTTGTGTTGGATATGGCGTTGTTAGATACACGAAAAAAAGACCGCGATATCACAGCTATGCTTGTGACCGACTTAGTTCTTCAAATTTTGAGTTATGTAAGTGAAAAAGAGCGTCTGCTTAATCGCGACCGGCAAGCTGCCGGCATTGCAGCCGCCAAGGCGCGCGGCATCAAGTTCGGCAACCAATCAAAAAAACGCCCTGCCTCGCTTGGTGAAATTTGCGAAAAATGGCGACGAAACGAAATAACTTCGCGGAAAGCCGGGCGGTTACTGGGAGTGAGTCATACCACGTTTTTAAGGTGGGCGAAGGAGAACAAGGCATAGCCTTTGGAATATACAGCAGGGGTTGCGTTACAGCAAAATCAAACAGTTTTCACGACAAAAAAGTTAATACAACTACTAGGTAATTTGCCTCGTGGAGATTAGACAATCTTCTTTGTTATTCCGTCATAATGCACCAAAATTTAGCAACATGCGAACTATAGCACATGATATTTTTTTTTGCAATCCTATTGCGGAAACTTTTTTAGATTTCATTACCCACGGACTGTAACGCAACCCCTGCTTTAAGTTACAGCAAAAATCGTTGGTTGCAATATTTATTATGTTGCAGGTCTCATTTGCAGCGGAAAGAGGTGCTGATTATGAACATACGCATTTTATTGGCAAGTCGCGATGAACGTTACGCAATGCGCCTTTCTGATGCGTTATCGCAATCACCGATGGAAACCGGTGACACAATTGAAACGTCGCTGTTTACCGATAGCGTGAAATTGAAAAATTATATGGCAGCAAACGAAAAAACGCCAAAATATGATGTTGCGATTGTTGATGACTCCATGTTGTCCGCAGTTTCAAAAGCTGCCCCCGTAACCTTACTTATTACCGAGGATATTAGCCTGGATGACCTGATGAATGAGGTCAATACAGCTCAGTATCTATTTAAATTTAAACGGGTCACAAGCATTATCCGTAAAATGTTACTGACCTTAGCGAAAAGTCGCAAAGATAAAGGCATTGGCGACAGCGCGGTTTGCGCATTCTATTCGCCCCGGGGCGGAGTCGGAACCTCTTCAATAGCGGTTGCATTTGCGAAAGCATCCGTTGCCATGGGGATTAAGCCCTTATTTGTGAGCCTCGAACACTTTAACTCGACAGAGCTGTTTTTTGGCGAGGAAGGTGACAAAGGCTTGTACGACGTATTCTATGTGCTTGCCGGAAAAGGCGGGGTAACAACTGCAATTGATGCGGCAAAGAACAAAATCGACGATGTTGCTGTTCTCAATAAATTTCCCGCATGGCTTGAAGTCGCACAGCTGACGCCCGAGTCGATAGAAATTTTTATAAATGCCGCCCGCGCCGCCCATGAAATTGACGTGGTTATATTGGATTTGGGCAACGGCTTTGCAAACTTCACAGAGAAAGTGCTCAGATGCGCCGACGAAATTTTTATAATTTCCGGCGCGGACGAAGTATCCGAGTTAAAGCTGAACATGCTTACGGATAATGAAACATCCTTTATGCACGATTTTTTAAGCAAGAGCAATTTGGTTTACAACAAGGCTGTGTCAACAGATGCCGGTAAGGACTATGGTTGCAAAACGGTTACATACATTCCGCCAAAAACGGGTGCGTCTGTTGCATCCGTTGCCGGGGCTGTCGAAACTCATTTGAGGGGATTGGTGAACCCACTGTGGAGCAAAAAAATAACGAGCTGATTTTTTCCATAAAGAAGCAACTCGTCGGCGACTTGAGCGAAGGCATTGAGGGTGACCCCCGGCTTACCACCTATTCCGACGAACAGCTCCGCGAAGTGATTTTGCGCTTGATTGACCAACATGTCGAGGAAGCGCGGCGCAAGTTGTTCATAAACGACAGGCAGTTTGTGGAAGAGGGTGTGTTTGCCGCCATTCGCGGTTTGGGGCTTTTAGATGAAATCGTGCGTGACACCGATATTACGGAAATTATGATAAACGGTCACGACAAAATTTTTATCGAAAAGGACGGAAAACAAGAGCAATTGAAGATGCAATTTGAATCCAAGGAAGACTTGTCGCGCATCATTACGCGCTTTGTACAGATGGCCGGGCGCAGTGTTACCGAAGCAAATCCCATTGTCGATACTCGCCTTGAGGACGGCTCGCGCGTAAACGTGGTAATTCCGCCGGTGGCAATGGACGGGGCGGCGGTTACAATTCGACGCTTCCCGAAAGTTCCCATGACTGTGGAAAAACTTATCGCCTACGGCTCAATTACCCCGGAAGTTGCGCATGTTCTTGAGCTGTTGGTTAAGGCTCGTTTCAATATTTTCGTAAGCGGCGGAACGGGAAGCGGAAAAACTACCTTTTTAAACGCACTTTCAAACTTCATTCCGAGAACCGAGCGGGTTATCACGGTTGAGGACTCCGCTGAACTTCAAATTAAAGCCGTCGATAATCTTGTACGCCTTGAAACGAAGGTTACAACAACCAAGGATGCAAAGGAAATAACCATTCAAGACCTGATAAAATCCGCGCTTCGTATGCGGCCCGACAGAATCGTGGTAGGCGAGGTTCGCGGCGCGGAAGCTCTCGATATGTTGCAGGCGATGAACACCGGCCACGACGGCTCACTTTCGACCGGCCACGCGAACTCGTCGCGAGATATGCTTTCTCGTTTGGAAACAATGGTTATTCGTGCGGCGGATTTGCCTCTTGAGGCGGTGCGTCAGCAAATTGCTTCTGCCGTAGATGTTATTGTGCAACTTTCGCGCTTGCGCGACCACAGCCGAAAAACCATCGAAATTGTTGAAGTTTTGGGCTATAACCGCGACACGCGGGAAGTGGAATTAAACCCGTTGTATAAATTTGTGGAATCGGAAAAAACCACCGTCGAAAAAGTTGACGGACAGCTTCAACGAACAGAAAACCCCCTTGTGAACGTAGAAAAAATGCAAGGGGCAGGGATATACGAAGAAATTTGACGGAGGGGTCATATGGAAAGTACGGGCGTCGCACCTTATGACAGAAGCACTTTAGCGGTTGTATGGCGTATCCTGATAGGGATTGCGGCGTATTTAGCGGCTGTCGGCGTGTTTTGGCTGTTTTATCGGCACATTTTTATTGCCGTCGTTTTCGCACTTCCTGTTTTTCCTGCGGCTGTAAATATAAGCATTTCCCATACAAAAGCGGCGCGATTGAAAAAGTTGCTGGGGCAGTTTCAGAGCATGTTGGAAAGTTTGACGGTTAGTTTGCAGGCAGGAAACACGGAGCTTACCGCCTTCGAGAACGCTCACGAGGATATGAAACTTATGTATTCGGAGGAATCCGATATTGCCAAAGAGACGCAGCAAATTGTCGCAAAATTTAACCATGGTATTTCCATCGGCGAAGCCTTGACCGATTTCGCCAACAGAAGCGGCCTCGAAGACATAAAGCTGTTTGCAATGATTTTCATGTCGGTTGAGGGCAAAGGCGACAAGGCGCGTGAAATTGTAACGCGCACCCAGAAGGTTCTTTCCGACAAAATTTCCATTCAGGCGGAAATAAAAACGCTTTCCTCTGGTGCGGTAATGGAAATAAACGTAATGGTGTTTATTCCTATTTTGATTGTTGCAGTAATGGGCTTTATGGGCGGCGAGCTTATGGAAGGGCTGTTTACCTTCGGCGGCAGAATTGCATCAACAGTTGCGATTTTAATGTTTATCGGTGCGTATTTCCTTGGAAAAAAAATTGCAGATATCAAAGTGTAGGTGAGCCGGTTTGATGATTTTATTGATTTTTTTACTGGTTTTGGGGATTGTCGCGATGATTGCGTGGAATTTTTTGATGTTTACATCAACCGAAGAGCATGAGAGCAAATTGGCGGAGCATACCCATCGCGAGTGGAGTGCGAAGCTCAAAGAGCTTGAAGCCTTATATCACACACAAACTGAAGCCATTGAAAACGCGGAAGGTTTATCGATGCGATTATTTTTGAAGTTGTTTAAAAATCCAGCAAGCACTGAAAAAAAGGGCGTAAAACTTAACGCGTCCATTGAGAAATTGGAGGGCGGAAATTTTAACGGCATGAACTTCTTAATTTTGCCGGGCTACAGTGCTATAGACAGGTTAGGCATCACTGCGGATAAGAAATTTTTTCAAGAAATGATTGCGCTGTTTTCAGATTTGAAGGGACGAGAATTTGCGGTTGATTATTCGCGTCATCTTTTGGCGAGCATGATTTCGTGCGCACTCGGCGGCACGGGCGTATCGTTGCTGCTTGGCGTTTTACTTCAGGTTTTAGATGGCGATGGAATGCTTGGTTTGATTTTGGCATTGGGCGGACCGATTTTTTCGGTAATTATTGCATACTCGCTTTTTACGGGATTAAGAAGTAAGGCGCAAAAACGCCGAGAGGAAATCATGTCCGATTTTGCACAAGCCGTTACGGAAATTGCTTTGCTTACGTCCTCGGGTATGGAAATGTTCCGCGCATGGGGCGACGTATGCCAAAATCCTGAACGCAACGGCGCACTTTTTCGGGAAATGCGGCAAGTTTCTGCGGATATAGAATACGGGGCGCAACCTTCGGCAGCATTGGAAGGATTTATACGCCGGTGCGCCACAAAGGATACGTCACGGCTCGGGGCAAGTATTTTGCAAAATTTAACCCGAGGCAACGAAGAGTTGAGCATATTTTTGACAGAGCTTTCTCGCGAAGCATGGGAGGAACGCAAGCACACTGCTCGACAATTGGGTGAGCAAGCACGAAGCAAGCTGATGTTGCCTATGGGGCTTATATTTTTCGGGATTATGATTATGGTGGGGGCGACGGTAATGGTTGGCATGGGAGGCATGGGCTTTTAATCCGTACGGTAAAATTTTTATATAAATTGCCGTAAAAATCTATCAAAAGAGAGGAGCAGTAAAAATGAAAAATGCACTGGCATTGATGTACTTAGGTGCATGCGCGAAAGTTGAGGGCGCGAAGAATTTTGTTGTTGCAGAGGCGGGACGAATCAAAAATGACGAGCGCGGTATGGAGCTGTTGCAAGTCATCCTCATCATTCTGTTTGTGATAATAATCGCAGCAGTGGTTTGGGCACTCTTGGGCGATGTTATCAGGGATTTGATTGATCAAATTTTCAATAATATGCCGACACCCACTCAGGGTGACCTTATGTAGCCAAAAGCTAAACACATCGGAATACCGCACTTGGTTAGAGTCGCTAACCAAGTGCGGTGTCCAATTTTTGCATTGTGAACGGAGGGAAGTAATTATGCGATTCTTTTCTTTGCCACGTAACGAATCGGGAGGGACAATGTTAGAATTTGCCTTTTATTTTCCCGGTCTTTTTTTAACGTTTTTGGTTTTTATTATTTCAGGATTGATTATTACCCAACGCGCTGTGTTGGACAGGTCGGTCGCATTGGCCACGACCGAGGCTGCGGCGTGGTTAAGCAGTGACATGCTGCCGGTGGAGCAGATAAATCCATTCACAAACCAGCCCTTTCAGATAAGGACAAATCCTTATGCAGACCTTCGCAGGCTTTACGGGCAAGGCGTATATCTGCCGCTTACGCAGGATGCATTTAACAATCGAGTTGAACAGTTGGTTCGAGAAAATGCAAGGTGGAGCATTCTCGGGGGATGGGCGAGTGATGATATTCAAGTTCATGTTGACCCCTTGCGAAATTATTTCTTTGCGGTTGACCTGACGGTTACTGCGACGCAGCAGATACGCTTCCCGTTTGTGTCGCGATTTACCGATTTTGAGATTCAATCTACCTCAACAGCTCGGGTTTTTCGCCCATACCGTCTCTTGAACGATGTTCACTTTATTGTCGATGCGGCGAGAATTGCAGGTTTTGATGTCGGGCGAACAAGAGACTTTATGGATAGTGTGCTTGGTTGGTTGCGCAGTCAGTGAGGAGTTGTATTTTAATGCATAAGAAATTGCAGAAAAAATTGAGAAAAACTCTCAGGCGAATGTTCTGCCCGCGTGGGACAGTAAGTGTTTTTGTGTTACTTATGATGATTCCGATGTTGGCATTTACCGGGCTTACGATTGATTTTGCCAGACTGAATATGGCTGCATCTCAAGCTACAAATGCTGCGCATCTTGCGGCAAACGCTGATTTAGCTTTTTATGATTCACTTTTATTTGAACTCTACGGGCTTATCGCTACATCTCAACGCAGAAATGACCGTGAGGTAAATGAGATTATTTATGAAACATTGGGGCATAACGGTGGATTCAATTTGCTTGGAAACGTAAATGTGACCCAAGTGAACGCCGGTCCGAACGCTGAACGTTATACACTTGAAAACATGGCGTATATGAGATACCAAATTTTGCAATATATGAGCTTGCGAATAATTCTTTCGTTTGTTGATGAAAGCGGCAACTTGGATTTGCCCCAAGAAACAGCCGACCGGTTTGAAGAAGCACAGCGCGAACTTGAATTTGCGATGGGTGGGCTTGTTGAGGTTGACTCTAACGGAAATGTCGTAACCGATGAAAATTTTGATGGAGAAAGTTCGCTTGAGCCACACCCCAACAGACAGGGGATTCTTCAACAGGTGGCTTCTGAGATGGAGGAATTGCATAATCGTTACCAACGTTTGATTGATGCAGCACGCGACGCAAACAACGCAAATGCTGCTTCACTTTCGGCGGATGCAAATACCGCATTTAACAATATGCGCGGGTGGTACCAAAATATTGCAGACGCCGAAGAGGAAATCAGCACACTTGAATCGGAGCGAGCTACTCTTCAGGCGCAACTCGCTCCGCTTGTAACTCAGCGCAGCTCGCTTCAAGCTCAACGCACTTCGCTTGTGGCATCCCGCAACCAGCTTGTTACCGAGCGGAATCAGCTCGGAGCAGATGATTATTTCAGACAACAGGAAATACAGTTGGAAATTGACGCCCTTACCGATGAAATTGATGAGTTGGATGATGAAATCAATGCGCTAACCGCTGAAATAACGCCTATCCAAGAGCGAATCACATGGATAAACAATCGAATTTCTACTTTAATCAGTCAAATAAACGGTTGGTACAATCAAATCCGAAATGCCGCCACCCAAATACGAAACAGACAACAAAACTACGATAATCGCTTTAATCTTGTTGATGCGCGCGCGCGCGCAGTGGATGCACAGCGCAGAACAGTCGAAGGCTTGATAGCCAACGCACGCAGACAACTCAACGTTCCGGGAAATTTCAGTGATGATTTTGTAACAGCAATGCGGCAAACATTGAATGAGATGGAAGAGCAAATTATTGACAGGTATTTTCAACCGGACGGTGCGCGTGTATTGGAAAACAGAACAGACACAACTCGCGGTACGGTTACAATCACATACGGACCGCACTCCTTGACTACGATAATAAACAGTGCGCAACGCGGAGGAAATCCCACTGCACAAGAGCTGGCGGCGGTCAACCCCGGAAATATTGCCTTGCGCTTCGACCGCTTTGACGCAACTGCAATGACGCTGCTTGAAAACAGAGTGCGTATGACTTCAGACCTTGAAAATTTGGAAAACACCGGAAACAACAGGAGAGAGCAAATGGAGAGGGAGAGCGAGGAAGGGGAAGCACCCGTGGAGAGGGACGGTGAACATCCTATCGTTGATGTAAGTGCCTTACCTCGATTGCCAAATGCTTATATTCGCGACAGAACTTCAACGGGTCTTTATCGTGGAAGTACCGGACAACGGATTTTCGACAATACTGTTACCATGATACTTTTAGCAGAGTACGGAATGAATATGTTTTCTCACTACAACACAAACCGAAGAATGAATGACGACGGCACTCGGAAGCCACATAACCGGTCGGAGATGACTTTATCAGGTATACCTCTTCATGCTGAAAACGGAGTCAATTTTTGGTTTGGCGCGGAGATAGAGTATTTGGCATTCGGAAACTCAAGTGCCCTCAGAAACTTCAGACGTTTGCAAGCGTACATTTCAACCCTTCGTTGGGCGGATAATTTTATCTACACCTTTCTCTGCGAAAGTCTTAACAATGAAATAAATGCTTTTAAAAAAATACCGAAAGCAGGGATTCCTCTTTCAATTGCATATCGAATAGCCTTGACTACACTGGAAACTACACGTGATTGGAATCGATTGTTGAACGGCGGCAGAGTTCCTTTGTCGAAGGTTGCAGAGAGGTTTCTGCACGACCTCTGTTGCAGCAGCGGCAACGACAATTTGTTTTCAGTTGGGTTCGCATCGTATCAAACCAGGCCAGACCGCCAAACCCAGTGGGGTACACGCAGCGGAAATATAAATGAACCCGGTTCAAGAGGGTTGTATTATGACCAATGGCTTCGTTTAATAATCTTGTCAAGACTTCTTATGGGCGGCGAAAACAGGAGGGTAGGCGTTACATTTGACCAGTTTGCAAGCCGTATTGCTACACTGATTGAAGTGAATATGAATTATCACCTTGCCTTACAGGACAATGCTGATGCAGGGCGCACAGAAAGCCGCACAACAAGCCGCCGCGTTCCGCCTCGTGTGCTTGGGGGAAGTGGTTGGCGGTGGAGTACCGAAAGACAGGAGACTATCGTAAATGCCATGCTTCCTTCCGCGCCCGACCAGTTTCAATTGCAACGGTCTTACGTTGTTTCAATTGTGGAAATTGAATATGAGTTTCCGTTGTATTTTATAAATGCCAATGCTTTCGGAAGAAATGAAAATTTCGGACGAAGGGCAACGATGCGTGCAGTTGCACAAAGGGGGTATTAGCTGTGCGAAAAAATGAAAAAGGTATGCTTTCTATTGAGATGTTAACTTCGTTTGTGGGTTTTATATTATGCATATCCTTTATGGTTACGTGGATTCATGTTGCGGCGGTGCAAACGCGTGTGCATTATGCATTGACCCAGACTGCGATGGAGTTATCGCACTATATGCATGTCTTGGAAATATTTAATGTCTCCCATTTGCTTCGAGGGGTTAACGCACAAGCGTCCGGGACCCAAGAGGAAATGGACGGCGTGATTAACAATGCGTTTGGAGTACTCAGGTCTGCCGAAACAGTCAGGAGTGGTGTTGTCGGCCTTAACCCGGGGGCAATTGAAAGCGGACTTGACGGTATGCAATCAAACGCTTCGGGGGCAATGGTGGAGACCATCGGCGGATGGGGCGATAATCCTGATGACTTTTTGAGGGGCTTACTGTGGGTTGCCGGGCAAACCGCACTCCAAGAAGGGTTCAGCTATCTTTTTGGCGAGTTTATTGTGCCTCCGTTTTTTGAACGATATATGCGATTAGAGCATCCGAGAACTACCTCCGCAGAATATTTTGCTCGTATGCCTGTGAATGCGGAAGTGGAGTTCAGTTGGCGGCCTGACAGTGTATTGGGCGCGTTGGAGCAACAAGGCGTGTACGGATTAAACCGCCAAGGTACCATTTTGTTCAGGGGGACTCCTTATGCGGATGACATAACCATTTCTGCAAGATACCGCTTGGAGTTCAGCCAATGGGTTGAGATGTTGCTTCCTTTACCTGAGATGCAAGTGATTCAGGAGGTGCAAACCCGCGCTTGGACCGGAGACGGGGGTTATTTCCGCCTCCACAGAGGCAGCGGCTATATGGGCGACCGCAATAGGCTGGTGAGGGAATAATGGAAGAACAAAAACAATATCCGATATTGCCGTGGCGGCTGTGGTCGGAAATGCCCCTGAATGCACGTATAGGGTGTTGCATCGTGTTAGTTCTTGCCCTAGTCATTGTCACGATATTCAATTTTCGGGTTGATGTAAGTATTTTTGAAGTCATTTCGGGATATGTAACGGTTTTGTTTTTACTTTGGTTAGGCGTTATCGACGCGATGTACAAGCGTCTTCCGAATAAAATTTTACTCGCTTGGCTTGTAATTCGCCTTCTTCTGATTATGCCGGGCGCGGCGTTTATCGGAACGGAAGTTTTGATAAGTTCTTTTGCGGCGGCGGCAACCATGTTCATTTTTTTTCTGCTTGCTTATTTTATGAGCAAACGAACTTTGGGCGGCGGCGATGTAAAATTGGGGTTTGTTTTGGGTTTAGCACTTACCTTTAATTTGATATTTATTGCAGTGTTTTTGGCTTTGGTTTTTTCTGCGGCGTTCGGTTTAGCGGGAATGTTTCTGAAAAAAATGACTCGTAAAGATATGATTCCCCTTGGGCCGTTTTTTTTCGCGGGAACTCTTGCGGCATACTTGCTTGCATTGCTATAGGAGGCAAACTTTATGAATAAATCCATAAAAATTTTATTAGCCTTATTCAGCGTAGTTGCTACGGTATTTGCGTCAAGTCTGTTGATTTCGGCAGTGATACCGGGTGACAGGGAAGCGGCGGAGCGGAGGCAATACCACTTGTCGCGGGCAGAGCAGTTCAGGGAGCTTGGAATTTACGTTGACGCGATAAATGAATATTCTGCGGCATTGCGGGTTATGCGTGACGGAGACCCGAATATTTTGTTAGCCGTTGCCGAGTTGCATCTCGCACTTTTTGAAAAACATGGTTTTGAAGATAATTCAAACCAATATCGACGTACAATTCAACTTATTTTGGACAACAATATTCCGCCGGAAGGCTTGTCAATTGCAGATACATATTATTACCATGCGATTCCTTATGACTTGGCAAACCGCCGAATGAATCACTCTATCGAATTGATTGACCGCAGTTGGCGAAGAACACAAGACGACCGAATTTTCCGCTTAAGACACGCAACCAGGCATACCTTCACGCAAGGGCGTTACTTATTCGGCTATGCCACACCGATACAGAGGGGGACGGCGCGTGTTATGTGCCTTGATGAAACGTATTGGGGATTTGTTAATGCCGAGGGACGCGTGCTTCTTTCACCTGAATTTGACTTGGCTACAAATTTTTCGGGAGACTTTGCGGTTGTGACGAGGGATGGTATTTTGCAACTTGTTGACAGGAACGGCTATCGAAGGGCGGCGGCTGATTTGAGTATCAATGCGGCAAATATTGCTCATTTCGACGGGTCTTTGTTTGCCTTGTCGGCACATAATCAATCAGGATATATAATTGCCTCTCGCGACGACTTTATGATTAGTACGCGAGAAACGGTATATGATTTTATCGGAATGCGCTTTAACGATACGATTGCATTACAATTGAACGGTATGTGGCAAATTTTTGATTTTCGAGATTCAAGAGCGAACACGGGATTTGTATTCGACAGCATCGCAGTAGACGAACTCGGACGCGCCGTTGTGGCGAACAGATTTTTTGCTCGAGAAAACGGACGATATTATTTAATGGGATACGACAGCGCGAGCGGCGAAAATTCTTGGTGGCGCGTAAGCGACGAGGGCTTTGATGAAGCGCGACCGTTCTTTGAGGCGGGCGGAGTAGCTGCCGTCAGGCGGGGTAACCGGTGGGGCTTTGTCGATACCGACGGCGAAGTTATCATTCCCTTTGAATTTGAAGATGCGCGAAGCTCGTCTTTTCTTCTTGCACCCGTTAAGCGTGACGGATTGTGGGGATTTATAACATTGGAGCGCTTCCCTGCGCCGTGGGAAAATTATTTCGGAAAAATAGCGATTGAGCCGCAATTTTACGACGCAAAGCAGTTTGTAAACGGTGTCGCGCCTGTAAAAATTGAATCCGGTTGGGTTTATATTTCCTTGATTATGTACACATAAGGAGGTCGCAAGATGAAAGGCTTGATTAGCGAAGAGGTAAAAATGGGAAAGCCGTTCGTTACGGTAACGGCCGGCGACCGAGCGGATGAAAACGCATTTCAAATGATGACATATACAAAGCCTCCGTTTATCCCGCCCATAACGGCGTCGGAAATAAATGGTGAGCGGATTTTCAGCTATGACATCAGCGCGGACGGATTTAAGCGTTTGGGTGACTTGCCTTCGGCGTTGTCCCCTTCGCAGTTTATTGTATTTATGAAAAATTTAACGCAGGTGGTTATTGATTGCCGCGATTATTTATTAGACCCGCTTAATTTCTTAATGTCCGAAGAGCATCTGTTTATACATCCGGAGGTTGTCTCGGTAAGAGTTGTGTACTTGCCCATTCTTGATACGACTTGCTCGGAGGCAGACATCAGCCGACAAGTGTATGATTTGGCGCGGAATCTTTCACGCCGATTTTCCGCCAATGATTTGTCTGCCGATTGGCAGAGCGTAATTTCTCATTTGTGGAACATGCCGGAGCGCGTCACGATATATGAAGCACACGAAATTTACGCCGGATTATGCGACAAAGAAAAAAAAGTTGCATCGCCGCCTCCGGCACCGGTGAAACAGGTACCGCCTCCGTCGCCGGCAAAACCACCACAACAACCAACCCCTGCCCCGGCAAAAAAAGAACCCGAAGCGAAAAAACCCGGATTATTCGGCAAACAATCCAAACCGGCTGAGCAACCGAAAAAGAAGGGTCTTTTTGGAAAGTCGCTTGACAACCCGACCCCGCCAAGTGAGCCGAAGCAAAAAAAGAGCCTTTTCGGATTCGGCGAAAAAAAGCCAAAACCCGCACCGCCCGAAAAAAATACAAAGAAACCGTTATTCGGCAAGCCCGCTCCCCTGCCCGTTGCAAATGATGCAACGGAAACAATAGACGTAACAGAGATTGTCGAAAACGACGGCAATAATGCAGTTTTATATATAGTTGAGCAAGGCGCGAAAACAACAATGATTCCGATAAACAAAAGCAATTTTGTTGTGGGGAGAAATCGCGATGAGGTGGATTATTGTATAGACGGCGATAAGGCAATCAGCCGAGTCCATATGCAATTAAGTAACGTTGACGGAAATTATTACATTACAGACAAACAATCCAGTGGCGGAACTATCGTAAACGGTAAAAAATTATTGCCGAATGCGCCTGAGGGATTGGAACACGGGAGTATTATAAAAATCGGACGCAAAGAGCTTTTGTTCGAGTTAGCGTAGGTGAATGCGAGATGTTTAAAATCGACGTTTCATCTCGCTCGGATATAGGACATCGCCGCGAAACAAACCAAGACCGCTTGTTCGCGGAAACCGCTGTTATATCCGGTGTATCTTGCGGAATGTTTTGCGTGGCAGACGGCATGGGCGGGTTGGCAGACGGACATTACGCGGCATCTTTTACCGTGGATTCAATGGCACATTGGTGGAGTAATAATTTATCCGGACTTATAGCGGGTGACGCGCATTCAAAAGATAAGGAAATCGAAAAAGAACTAATCGGTCTGCTTACCGGCATAAACGCAAATATTTTGCATCGCGCCCGCGAACAAAACACGCGATACGGCACAACATGCTCTTTGCTTCTCGTATGCGACAATCAGTATTTCATAGCCCATTCGGGGGATTCGCGAATATATTTGGTGCAAAAACAGCTCTTGAAAAAAAGAGAGATTCGGCAACTTACCGAAGACCACAATTGGCTTTCCGACCAATTAAAACTCGGATTCATGCAAACAAGCGAACTGCTGCACCACCCCAACAGAAAAAAACTTACCGGTGGAATCGGAGTTTTTGAGTGTCCGCGAGTGTTTACTTTTGCGGGGGAATTGAAAAAAAACGATACTTTTATTCTTTGCAGTGATGGTTTGTATCAAATTGTAAGTGATGATGAGTTGGCAAAAACAGCGGTTAGCGGCAAAAAAAGCGATGTCATTGCAGATAATTTGATGCATATGGCTTTGTCGCGAACGGCAACAGATAATGTTTCCATGATTGTTCTCACATTTAGTGAAAACGGTAAAAATCCGAACCCCAAAATAAACATTTCGGCGGATTTGACACAAACAACAGAGCCATAAGGAGGGTCAATATGTATCAAGAACAAATTTTTTTCACCGTGGGTGGAATAGCGGCTGTTTTTGCTCTTTTTCTTCTTGCATATCTTATAATTTCGCACAAAAAAAGCCGCCGGATTCGCCGTAATTTGCAAGGCGAAGCAACAGACGTACTCGGCACAACCATGCACACAATTACATCAATGGCCACAACGGCGATGAGTTATGCCGCAAGCGATGATTTAACAGAAGTTGCAACGCATTCGGACACGGACAAAACCGAAATTTTTGAAGCACCGGAAACCGTGAGAGAGTCTGATATGCCAACGGATGTTATGGGTTATTTACATATCAAGCCCATAAAAGATTTTGATGAAGCGATGTTGGGCGGTCAATACAGTTTGCGCGGCGAAATCGGCGGCGGCGGAATGAGTCGCGTATTTTTGGCGCGAAAGCACAATACGGGCAACGAGTGGATAATAAAATACATCACCCGCAAAGAAGCCGAGCTTTCCGGCGAGGCAGAAATATTAAAGGAACTTAACCATCCGGCGTTGCCTAAAATTGTTGACATATTTGAAGATGAAGACGGCGTATGCCTTGTGGAAAGCTATGTTGAAGGCATCAGTATGCAACAAGTATTCCGTCCCGGAGAAAACGCAGTCCGAACATTTCCCGAACTTCGAGTCTTGGACTGGGCAGAACAACTTACGCAAGCACTTTCCTATCTCCACAATTTAGAGCCGGCGACTTTTCACCACGATTTAAAGCCGTCAAACATAATGATAACGCATGGCGACAAACTTGTGGTCATCGACTTTGGTATTTCGCGCCGGGCGCATGATTTATCCGAATCCCGCGCAATAACATATCGCTATGCCGCACCGGAACAATTCGGCGGCAGAACATCTAAAAAAAGCAGGGATGCTATAGAACTGCGCTTCGGCTCGCTCGCGGATATTCGGACGGACACAGCACCCGACGGACGTGCAGATATATACAGCTTGGGGGCTGTATTATTTGAAGCGGCCACGGGTGAAATTCCGACCGCGACCAACCGACACTTGCTTAAAAATGAGCTTTCTGAGGGTTTGTGCAACATCATTTGCAGATGCTTGGAGCTGAACCCCGATAATCGTTATCAAACAATGGATGAACTTTCGGATGCCGTACTGCGTTACAAACACCGCGCCGGACCGAAAATGCATGGTGCGTTGTTGATGCGCAGAATGGCTGCGGCAGCTTCGTTTATTTTGATTCCCGCCGTTGGTTTTTGCTTTTCAATGGGCTTTTTTGCAAGAACCGTTGCGGCGGAAACAGTATGGCGCATTTCGCCGGAAATTATAACCGTAACCGTCGGGCAATCGAGCGAAGTTTTAATTACCGGGGAAGTTCCGGACATAGGCAATGCGTTGACGCGATTGTTTATGAGTAACGGTACGCAGGTGATTAGCGCGCATCATCTCAATTGGCAATCGGATTCGGGATATGTTGCGCAAATTGAAGGAACTCGAATTGTCGGACTTAACGAGGGCGTTATTCAAATGCGCGGAAACTACCGCAACCATGAAATTTTGCTGAATGTTAATGTTGTCGAGCATCGGGAGTTTGTTGATATTTCACAACATTATCGCATAGGCGGCGTTGTTAATTTATTCGCCGGCTCGGAAGAACAAGAGCGCACGGACGGAACGTTAGCGGACGCGGAATTTCTTTCCCCCGAAAGTCTTGACATTACGGAAAGCGGAGCTGTTTACGTAGCGGATGCGGGAGTTCTTCGGCGCATATATAACGGCACAGTCGGAACAATCACGATTGGAAACCACTACTTAACGCCGCATATTGTTCGCGCATACGGCAACGACATTTTAATACTTACAAACACATGGCAAGACGACGGTGACTTTTTTTACGGCATCATTCGCTTAACCGAAAACGGTATGGAGGGGCTGTCGCTTCAAGATGCACGGTTTACGACGGTGCGTGACATGGAAGCCGCGAACGGGGTGCTTTATTTTATCGAGCGAAACGAAGGCGCATATGCAACGTATTTGCGAACCATTGATTTAAATAATCCGGAAAGCGTGCGTACCGTTATCGAAGTACCTGCGGGCGTAGGCTCGTTGGCCATAGCCGGCGACAGAATTTATATGGCTTGTACCGAGCAGGGTGTTTTACTCTTTTACGAAGAAGGACGGCTTGTGAATCTTGCGGGATTGTCTGATGAGCGCGGCGTTATAGACGGCGTTGCTCCAAACTTTTTTCAGCCTTCGCGCATCAGGTATCGCAATAACGCGCTGTATGTTTGGGATTTTAATGTACTGCGAAAATTGTATCTTGAAAACGGCGTGGTTAGGGATGCTGTTACTTTAGCAGGGGTTACAAGCCCGACGTTTGATATGAACTTTTCCGCAACAGAAGCCGCAGAAAGCATTGTTTTGCCGTACAGCAGACTTATGGATTTCATCCCTTGGGGTAATAACGAAGTTTTGTTGACAGACCCGAAGAGAGGAGTTGTATGGAGCGTAATCGCGCCAAGCGCGCAGTGAGTACCACGGGCGCAGTGCGCGAAGCGAGCGTTTCTCGCGCCACCGGGGACATGTGCCGCCGGCGACACGTTCCCTAGAATCCATGACTGGCCATGACCGGTTTCCCGGCATATAAAAAATAAGGAGCTGATTCGTACCATGAACACCGGAAAAAAGATTAGAAAGCACATCGCACTGTATTTGGCACTTGTTATGATGTTCAGCACATTTGTATTCCCCGTTGCGGTTGCCGGGGGTGCTGTAAGTCCCCCCGACATGCACCATTGTTGCTTCAACGCTTCCGCCTTACATGCACCTTATGTTGCGCAGTTAGCACCGTTTGATTCGGTTGTGCCGTTGTTTAGTGAACCGACTATATCGGCGGGTACTGCATCGGGTCGTGCTGGTGATATTGTCACTGTGCCGATTTGGTTAAACGGTAATCCGGGGATAATCGGAATGCAATTTAGTGTCAACTTTGATACAACCGCATTGGGTTTTGTCAGCCACTCCGGGGCGACAGGGCTGTTAGCCGGACACATTTCCCTGCCGATGCCTTCGGGAACAGCACCCCCGCTTTTGTTCGCATGGAACGACGGATTGGCTATGACTAACAACTATGCAGAGGGTGTCGTACTTAATCTGTCTTTTGAAATTTTGCCGGGTGCAAGTGCGTCATCATATCCGATAATCTTAAATTTCGTAATTGCTAATAATTTTGACCTCCAACCGGTGACATTTGACACTTGGAGCGGCAATGTCAACGTCATAAACCCTCCTGCTCCTTCCGATTTTTATTGGGGGGACATTGAAGCAATAAATAATATCATCACCACGCACGGGTTGCCTTTACAAACGACGGCAGCCGGAGCGACTTCTTTCCCGACCGGTTGGCTGAATAGCGGGGTGAGCCTTCCGCCGGGCGGAGGCGTAACGACCCCTCCCGCACTCATCGCTCCGTTTAGTTGGACTACAGGGCTTATTGACGGCGTGAGCGGTGCTTCCCCGAATTTGCGCGTCTCTCGTTTATGGTTAATGGGTGCGCCGATAACCGGTACGTTCACATTAACCGGTTTATATGAACTTGTCTCTTTGGAAATATGCGAAATTCCGACTTTAACCGGCATTAACATCTCTGACAGACCGACATTAAGCGGTGTGTGCCTTGTCAACACCCCTGGGCTTCAAAGCATAGATATTACAAATACCGGGGTTCAATGGTTCTCCACCGCCTTCAGACCTAATTTAACGGAGTTAATTCTCAGCGGAAATCAGCTTACAGGGCTCAGCGTAACAAACAATACATCCCTGATGCTTCTTGATGTCCGCGACAATCCGAATTTAACTCAAATTCTCGGACTTGATTCTTTGCCGCCGGGTGCTGTAATCCTCGGATGGGGCGGCGCAGGTTTTACCGTCACATTTAACCCCGCCGGCGGAACGGTATCCCCCGCAAGCGGCATAACCGTTATGGGCGGCACACTTGACGCCCTGCCTTTGCCCACACAAGCCGGCTACGATTTTCTCGGGTGGTTTACGGCGGCAACCGGCGGAACACAAGTTACAATAAGCAACGTATTTACCGCCGACACCGAAATTTTCGCGCAGTGGACGCCGGCGGGCTGCCTTCATCCCGACACAAGCACCGCAACAACCCCGGCAACATGCGCATCAGCGGGTGAAACCGTTGAAACATGCGACGACTGCAACGCGATTCTTTCCGTAACGCCGATTCCCGCGTTAGGTCATACATGGGGCGATTGGATTGTCGCTACTCCCCCCACCGCAACAACAGCCGGAACGGAAAGAAGAATCTGCACAACCTGCGATATATATGAAATTCGCACCATTTCTCTTCCTCCCGTCGGAGGAGGCGGCGGCGGCGGCCCGTCAGAACCTGTTAATGCTCCCCCGACAACAAACGTCCCCCCTGCTCAAGAAGAAACCACCGACCCGGGGGCAGGCGCAACTAACGGCGAAACAGATACCGACGATGCTGTTGCGGCTGTTCAGGACGCTCTTGACGAGTCGGATTCCGGGCAAGATTCGCTTGTTGCGTTGATTGCCGAAAACGCTATCTTAAATGCGGCAAGCGTCGAAGTTGACGCTCCGTTGATAATCGTAAACCAACCCAACGTCGAGGAATTGCAAGAGATTGCATTCACCACTCGCCACGACATTTACCGTATGCTCGAATACAATGAATACGAAATTGAGCGCGCATTAAACGCCAACGTGGCGTTTGTTACAACCGAGTTTGAAGAGGTTGACATCCGAATTGAGTCGTCCACGCTGTTGACAGACGTTGATGAAATTTGGATTCGCACCCCTTATTACGACTTGTCGTTTACCATGGGCTTCGTCAGAAATAACGTATCCGGCGTACCCTTGTATATCACGGTATCAAGCAGTGCGTCCGATGACATTCCCGCAGAAGAGGGTCTTGTGCTGCTGTCGGGAACGCCCGCGCCGCGCACCTACTCTGTTACATTCAGCCGCCCGATAAATGAGCCGGTGCGATTGTCTGTGAAACCGCTGCCGGGCAGCGACCCGATATACCAAACGGTGGTAAATGCTCGCGGCGAAAACGTCGGCGGCAAACACAATCCGGTAACGGGACTTTTAAATGCAAGGGTCAACCAAAGCGGAGAATACAAGGTAATTGAAAATCGCGTTGACTTCACCGATATTCTTAACCGTTCAGCAGAAATGCAAAGAGCTGTTCGCACTCTTGCAACGCAGGGAATCATAACGGGGACTGCTCCCGGCCAATTCAGCCCGGACGCGCATATAACCCGCGCAGAATTAGCCGCCTTGCTTACGCGGTCACTCGGAAGACTTGACCCCAACGCCGACGGCAGATTTGCGGATGTATCTTCCGGTGCATGGTATTTCGGCTCTGTCGGTTCGGCAAGCCGCGCCGGTATAATGACAGGCGTGGGCAACAATCGCTTTAACCCCGGGCAGGCGATTCCCCGCGACCAACTGATAGTTGTTACCTCAAGAATCTTGCGTACCGAAATGGGGTATCGGCATCCGGCCGACCCGACGCGGTATTTGCAAACATATACAGACCATGCGGAATTTGCCGATTGGAGTTTAGATGAGTTGGCACTTGCAATGCGCTTGGGTATCCCGGTGCGCCAAGCAGACGGCAGGTTCAGACCGGATGAGGCACTCACTCGCGGTGAAGCCTCCATCATCTTGTACCGCATGTTTTTACGGATATGGTAGTAATTTTATGTATGATTTTGCTTACAATGCGAATCCACAGTTCAGAACAACAGCACGCCGAAAATGCATTGTGGCGAGCGACCGGTCTTTTTTTCGGATGCTCTTCCCGAAAAAAAGACATCGAGCGAGCCGGTTACAATGCATCGGCGGACTGTTGTTTCAACCATGGATTCGCATTTACAGGTGTTGCTTCCGGCAGCACCTGTTTTGCGTCCCGGGAACTCGCGCCTGATGTAAAAATAAATGCGGCATATTCAGTGGTTCTTGTAGAAACCATGCAAATGACAAGATTCGGGCGTTTTTCTCGAAGCGGAATCGGAAGCGGCGTTATAATTTGCGAAACCGGTTTCATCGTTACAAATAACCATGTTGTTTCGAACGCAACCGGGGGATTCGCCGATAAAATCAATGTGCGCCTGAAAAATGGCCAAACCTTTGAAGCCGTGGTAGCTTGGCACAACCCGGATGCGGATTTGGCGATTATCAAAACAGATGCGTACGAATTATCTGCGGCGCGATTCGGAATTATTCCTGAACACTGCGCATACGTTTTTGCGGCGGGATACTCGGCGCGTACCCAAGAGATGATAATAGCGGAAGGCTTTTATACCGGGCGCACGGATGCATTTGTGTTTGAAGGCATCCGGATTGAGATGATTCAAACAACAACCGAACTTGTACGCGGAAACTCAGGCGGGGGATTGTTCAATTCATACGGGGAATTGGTCGGTATTGTTACTGCAAAATATGTAGGAATCGGGGCGGACAGTATTGGACTGTCCGTTCCGATAGACTTGCTTCCGCCCTATGTTATTTCATCAAGGCGCGATGCTTGCAAGATTCTCCCCCTACGTCAACAGCATCCTGTCGGAAAGCACTTCTTCGCCGCCGGCGCGCTCGAACATTTTAATCAAATCTTGTACGGTGAGGTTCGATTTCTCTTCGCCCTTCATGTCGAGGATTATATTTCCGTCGTGCATCATTATTATGCGATTGCCGTTTTTGAGGGCGTCGCGCATGTTGTGCGTAACGCAAAGCGTTGTGAGATTGTATTTGTTCACGATTTTATTGGTGAGGTCGAGGACGGTTGCTGCGGTTTTGGGGTCAAGGGCGGCGGTGTGTTCGTCGAGGAGGAGAACGCGGGGTTCTTTGAGCGTCGCCATAAGAAGCGACAGAGCTTGCCGCTGTCCGCCGGAAAGTAAGCCCACTTTATCTTTGAGGCGCGTTTCGAGGCCGAGACCGAGGGTTGCGAGCTTTTCGCGATAAAATTTGCGTTCGCCCTTGCGAATATGCCATCCGAGTCCGCGAAATTTTCCGCGTCGGTAGGCGAGCGCGAGATTTTCTTCAATGCTCATGTCGGCGGCGGTGCCGGCGCGAGGGTCTTGAAAAACGCGCCCGAGATACTGCGCGCGCTTGTAATCCGGATACGACGTCACGTTTACGTCGTCAACGGAAATCACGCCGGTGTCGGGAAATCGCGAGCCGGCAACAATGTTCAACATTGTGCTTTTTCCCGCGCCGTTTCCGCCGATTACCGTTACATAATCGCCGCGTTCGAGGCGAAGATTGATTCCTTTAAGCGCGTGTTTTTCGATGGGTGTGCCGGGGTCGAAGGTTATGTGAATATTTTTTAAATCTAGCACTGCGGACTCTCCTTACGGCGGAAAAGTTTTTTGAGCTTGTCGCGAAGAAGGGGCTGCACAAGCGCGAGGGTTACGATAATTGCGGTAACGAGGCGCAAATCGGTGGGGCGCAACAAATCGACGCCGAAACGTTGCGGCAAATCAAGCGCAAGCACGATGATAAATCGGTAAATTATCGAGCCAATCACAATTGCAATCAAATGCGTCCAGAACATGCGCGGGCGGAAAATTACTTCGGCGATAATCACCGACGCAAGCCCCACAACAATTGTTCCCACGCCCATGTCAACGGACGCGAAGCCCTGTTGTTGCGCCCAAAGCGAACCGGCCAACGCAACCAAACCGTTTGAAAGCATCAGGCACACAATGACCGTCCAGTCGGTGTTGATGCCCTGCGCCTTTACCATTTGCGGATTGTTGCCGGTTGCACGAACCGCACTGCCGAACTCCGTTCCCATGAAGCAATACAAAAGTACGCACGAAACCACAACGATTACAAAACTTACCACGATAACCGCCAACGAGCGCGAAAGTCCGGCGTCCTGCAAGAAAGTAAACACGGTTGTAACGCGCCACGGACCGTGCGGCGGCAGCGCGATATTCGACGCGCCCATTATGCGAATTACGATTGAATACGACGCAACCATCGTCAAAATACCCGCCAAAATGGACGGAATTTTTAATTTTGTATGTAAAATACCCGTGGTAAAGCCTGCAAGCATACCTGCAAGCATCGCGATAAGCGTAACCAAAAACGGGTTTCCGATTGCGATATACGAATCGGAAATCAGCCGCGCACTCATTCCCGCGCCTAAAATAATCGAGCCTTCGACAGACAAATCGGGCATTTTAAGCACACGAAACGTCAAGTATACCCCAACCGCCATAAGCGAAAAAATAAGTCCCAGTGAAACCGCGCCCTGAATAATCAACATGCGTTTGCGCACTCCCTTGAAGATATTGCGTGCATAATCCTTACTATTTTATACTCCGGGGCTTTGCGCGTCAACCGGCGCAAGATTTGCACAAAATGCAAAGCTGAAATCGCGCGTTACGCGATTTTTCGAAAACGGCAAATCCTATAGCAGTTTTGTAAACTGTGCGGAAAATTTGCGTACATGCATTGTAGTGCGCGACCGGTTGTTTTCGGGCGATTTTCCCGAAAACGACATCGAGCGCACTGCTTACAATGCATAGCAAATT
>Ga0123355_10003361_pt1 | contig 22906 bp, 15 predicted proteins | sample TergutEmb28metaG_3_FD_89872 | JGI IMG/M metagenome (GOLD analysis project Ga0123355, IMG submission 89872) | Embiratermes neotenicus P1 segment gut microbial communities from Petit-Saut dam, French Guiana - Emb289 P1 | ecosystem: Host-associated > Arthropoda: Insects > Digestive system > Gut ... | reverse complement strand
TTCCTAAATAATGCCCCCCCCCCCCCGCAACATTTTGTTAACGACGAGTTTGTAATTTGTTCATATTTCTTGTCTTTCATGTCTTAAAAAATTCTCCTTGTTTTTATTTTTTTCTTTTGTAGACATTTTGCGGGCGACAATTTAGTTAGATTGACGCTACCGTCATTACAAGAAAATGCGGACAGCACCGACGAATCAATCCAGAAGATTGGCAAATTTGTCTCGTTTTGCTTGAGGACTTATCAACTAATCTTATAGATTGCTTCGTCGTGCTACTAGCACTCCTTAACAATGATAGTAGACCAAATAACTCAAACTGCCCTACCCATACGACATCTATTTTTGTGTCGATGCTAATATGTTAACATACTATTAAAATTCATGTCAACACTTTTTTCACACTTTTTTGAAAAAATTTTTAATAATTTAATAGCTTAAAATCCCTGCACCATAATTTTTATGCAGGGATTTTAAGCTAAAAGGATTATTTAGTTCTCATTCACCCACTTATTGCCGCATTTACCGACAATCACACAATTCAAACTCTATCTTGCTACCCATAACCGCCGCAACTTGAATGTCTAATTTATCACCAATTCTAAAAAAGCTTATTTTGTTTGTCAGTAGCATTTGCCGTGATATAAGTTCGTAATTATCACCTGGCAAATTTTGTACTCTTATAAGCCCCTCGACAGTGTTGTCAAGTTCTACAAAAACGCCAAAATCTGTAACACCACTGATATAGCCAGTATAGCAGTTGCCAATTTTGTCTTGCATGTATTCCGCTTTTTTAAGTTCTAAAACTTCCCTCTCTGCTTTTTCGGCTAGCCTTTCTCTCTCTGAGGATTGAGAGCTAGCTTTATCAGTAAATTCCTTAAACTTTAATAAGTTTTCTGCCCCGTTTGCTAAAAAGTATTTTACTATTCTATGCACGCACAAATCAGGGTATCGTCTTATGGGCGAGGTAAAATGACAATAATTCTCAGATGCTAATCCAAAATGGCCATCGTCTGATGGCGCATATGCTGCTTTACTCATTGTCCGCAGTGCTGTCTTGGTTATAGCTTTATTATAATTAGAATCCTTAACTGTCTCTAATAGCAAATTAAATTCTCTCGGGGTTGGCATTTCTAACTTAAAGCTAAAATCTACAGCAAGTGCTTTTATCATATCTTGTAGGCTTTCAAACTTATCTGTTGGCGGTGGCTCATGTACCCTAAACACGCCCGGTGCTTTAATTTTTTTCAAAAACCTTGCAACTGTTTCGTTAGCAGCAAGCATACACTCTTCTATAATTCGATGTGCAAGAAGTCGTGGTTTTTTGACTATATCAATTACCCTTTTGTTTTCGTCTAAAACAACTTGACTCTCGTCTAAGTCAAAATCAATGTTACCTCTAGCTGTGCGTTTTTCGTTTAGTATAAGTGCCAGTTTTTTAAGCAGCTTTAATTCTTTTAACAGCTTTTTATATTTATCATCAACTTCATTATTACCTTCTAAAACTTTAGTAACATTACTATAAGTTAATCTAGCAACACTTTTAATAACACCGTTACAAATTTGATAACCATCAATTTTTCCCGTATTATCAATTTCCATAATACAGCTAAGAGTTAATCTTTCGACATTTTCATTAAGTGAACATATGTCGTTAGATAAAATTTCCGGTAGCATTGGCAAAACTCTATCGACAAAATAAACGCTTGTACCACGCTTGAAAGCCTCTTTATCTAATTTAGAATTCTCGACAACATAATGAGAAACATCGGCAATATGAACACCTAACTTATAATTGCCGTTGTCTAAAATTTTAATGCTAACGGCATCATCAAAATCTTTGCTGTCATCGCCGTCAATTGTAAAAATCACATCTTTTGTAAAATCTGTACGATTTAATTTGTTATTTTGGTTAGGAGGCAATGCAATTTTTTTACTCTCGTCTACAACCGCTTTAGGAAACTCTTCGTACAATCTATGACTTCTGATTATACTAAGGATATCTACCCCTGGGTCGTCAATTGCACCTAAAACTTCTACAATCGCCCCCGATAGCGTGCTATTTGCATTTTTAACTTTATTATAATCAATTTCTACAACAACTTTATCCGCATTGTTTGCAGATAAACTTTTGTTTTTATCAATAAAAATTTTAGGGTCAAGTTTAACTTCGTCCGGAACAATATATCCGCCTTGTTTGTTATCAAAAAATGTACCAACAACTTTTGTAAAACCTCGCTCTAATATTTTTTTAACTTCCCACTCGCCACCTTTTCGTCTAAACGAAATAAGTTGCACCTCAACTTTGTCGCCGTGTTTTGCACCTTTTAGATCGTCAGATTTTATAAACGGGTCGGCATTAAAATTCTCGCAAATCAAAAAAGCACTGCCACGCATTGTCATCTCAACTTTGCCAATAGCAGTTTGTTTTGGCGGCTTGTTAAAATTACTAGAACTCTTAACCGCTCGTCTTTCTTTTTTTATTCTTTCTGATTTTGCAGTAGCAGTTTTTTTACTGCCACCATTCGTCTTAGAGAAAAAGTCTTTCTTTTTCATTTCTTTACCTTTTAATGTCCGACTTCTTTTTTTAATGTCCGACGATTGCTAAACTAAATAGTAATGCTGTGCCGCTCTCTTTTCATTTTCTAAAGCTATTTATATTTACTCCGTTGTAAAATCCGTTTTTCTTAAATCAATGGAGAGATAATTGCCTCCCTCTACAAAAAAGCGGCATTGTTCCAAACAACGCCGCTAAAATTTATATTGTAGGTTTTTTAACCCCCACCAGCTGTCCATGTCGCACCAGGGTCGTAAACTCTAATTGTTATAAAAAATAAAATTGCTATAATCGCAGCAGTTATTCCAAAAGCCACAGTTAGCTTTTTTACTAATCCTTGAAAAGATTTTTCTTTATGTTTAGAATAATAAGAGTCACTAACTTGCCCAGTTAAAGCACCACTTCCGTCAGCTGCCGCAGGTTGCAGGAATATACAAACAACTATAGCTATTGCAAGCACAGCCATAAGCACAGCAAAAATAATTCTTAATATAGGGAATGAAGCTGCAATCCAATCAGCTACTAGCATTTTTTTGTTATCCTCTCAAAAAATTCTTAAGACAATATAATAATTACCTTAAGTAATATTATTATACTACAACCCTTTTTTATTCGCAAGCATTTTAATAGACTAATTTTAGTAAATTTATTGACTTAGGATTCTGACTGTGTTATAATATACCTAATTATAATAAATTAAGACTATCGGGAGGTCTTTTCTCTATGAAAAACAAACTTAACTCAAGACTAAAAAGAATTGGCATTATATTAGTTGCAATGATTTTTATGTTTATACCTTTTTTAGGCACTGGTTGCAATGGAAACAATAATAATTGCATTTGCAATAGCTGTGCAATAAATTGTGATTGTGGTTATGACGATTGTAGCCCTACCGACGACGACACTACTACCCCGCCGCATTCGCCTAACTGCAATTGCCACAATTGCATTATCATATCGCCCACTCCATGCTCGCCTAACTGCGATTGCGATACATGCAACCCAACTGGTGGTGTAACCCCTTGCACTCCTAATTGTAATTGCAACATTTGCCAACCAATTGTTTCCCCTACCCCTTCAAATGAAATAGCGTTGTCGCACGCACCAGGTTTTTTTAATAGTGAATTCTATCTAAGTGTTAGCATAGCTGCTTTCCCTAACGCTAGAATTTATTTTACGCTAGACGGCACAGATCCAAGCCCTACTAACACAAACATAGTTGTTAGACCAAATCGCACTATGATTATGGCAGGTGAAGTTATGGATAATATTATTCGTGTAGAAGACAGAACTGCACATAAAGCAGACACTCACTTAACTCAGTATTACACAACTTGGGCAAGAAAAGCGCATCAAGGTCCTGCCGCTGATGCCAATATTTTAATGGGTAACGCCTTTAGATTCAGAGCTTTTTATAATGGTGTAGCAGTTTCGCCTGTATCTGTCGCAACTTTTATTGTTACCCCTAATGCAACCGAGCGCTTTTCAAACACTCCTGTAATTTCTATAAATGCAAATTACAGCGATTTCTTTGATATTTATTATTTGGTTGATAGATGGAATGTCCCGCCAAACGATGTAAGAAGAAGAGATTTTAATTTTGAATATTTTACTGTAGGCGATGGCACAAATTATCAACGACGCTTTAACGCTAGAGGCTCTACTAGTATCGGGGGCTCATGGACAAGAGATAATGCACAACGGACGCTAAATGTACACATGCAACGAGGTACACTAAACTATTCTGTAACCTACCCTATTTTTGAGAACTTAAACGAATTTTATCGCTTTAGACTTTGGAATGGCGGAAATAACTTTATAGGTCCTCGTAACTGGTTTATGGGCAGCGACAGCTTTAGAGATGCATTCAGTCAAAAAGCTGCCAGCGGTTTAAGCGTACCCTATTCTGACAGCAGTCTTGCAATCAAATTTGTTAACGGAGAATTTTGGGGCTTTACTCAATTTAGAGAACATACCTCAAACGCAAGCTTTGTTCATCAAAGAACTGGTATAAACCGAAACAATGTTGCTTTAATAGACAGAACCGCCATAGAAAGTAGCCCTACTGTTTATATTGACGAAGTAGCTGACGGCAATGAAACTGTTGTAACAAATCTTTATAATCAACTTGTAAACTTTATCACATCTAATTTTTACGCAGGCAGTGTTCCGTCTGATGCTTTAGTTGCAGAATTATTTGACCATTTCTTTTGCCAAACTAACTTTATGGACTATATAATTGCTAATACTTTCTTAAACAATAGCGACTGGCCACAAAACAATGTTAGATTTTTTAGAGCTATAACCCCTGTAAATAATGGCAATCCAAATAACGATGGCAGATGGAGATTTATATTGCACGATATGGATCAATCCGCTAATGGAGTATTAGGTGGTGATGGCTACTGGAGAGCTAATGATGCTAGTGGCAATAGGTTTGGTGCTTTACTTAATCCTAACATTGCAGGCTACCCTATCGGTAGCGGCGGCGGACCAGCGTTTAACTGGATATTTAGAATTTTTGCAAATCAAAATTTTGTTAATGACTTTACATTAAGAGCCGAATACGCACTGCAAAATCACTTTACTGCTAGTCAACTTATTACTCTCTACAATAATTTTTACAATAGGTTCTTGCCCTTGCTTGACGACATGTACGAACGATTTGCAATTGACAGCCGCCAAGATACAAGCGAAGCTATTGCTACCACAAGAGCTTCATTTGATAGGTCGACTCAAAATGTTAGATTTTTCTTAAACAATCGTCAAAATATTTATTTATCCCAACTAAACGATTTAAGAAATGCCGTCGGGCTATCGTGGCTTTAGAGACAATATTGCTAAACATTACAAACTCAAAAGGTGCTATCTTTACCGATGGCACCTTTTTGAGTCAAGAACTTTAGACTTAAAATAACAAATCGCCTTATAAAAAAGTCGTCTTCTATGTTTCTTCACTTGAGGTTCGGCTTTTTTGTGCAAGTAATTTTGCAAGATAAAATAGCTGTTTTTCTTATATCATAAAATACCCTATTAACTTAGTAACTTATGTTGACAGCCGAACATATATATAGTAGAATATATTTATCTGGTTAAAAACATGGATAGCAACAAACAAAACACAATCGAAAAATCAAAAGTGCAAGAACTCGCAAATAGTAGCACTCGAGAAACACCTACACTTGATATTAAAAAAACTATCGGGCTATCAGTTGGCGCAATTGCCGCATTTGCCATAAGCCTTGTTTTTCCAGTGGCAGCATTAATTCTTTTGCCTGTTTTTACATTTGTTAGCATTTTACTTTTTATTCAGCGAGCCTTTATTCCATTTGCTGCAACTTGTGTACTGCTACTTCTAATACCCGCTTTATTTTGGGGCGAACCACTTTTATTTACAATTGCAGTTATGTGTATATTTGCAATTCCTGCCACTATCATTGCACTAAATCAAAAACATCACATAGCAGGTGCTTTAATCGTCATTGCTGTTTGTGCTATTGCCGCCGCTATTACTACAACGGCTTTTTGGGACGGTCATTTTAGACAAAACCCTGCCCTACATACACCAGAGCATTTTACCCAAACCTATATACTGTCAAATGCCGAGCGTCCCGACATTATAGCTTTATCCAATGTTTATGTTGGTTTATTTGCAAATAGAGAATTTGTTATTACTTCAAGAAACGAAGGACTATCTAATGTAGAAATTTTTGCAGCGTCAAGCTACAATTCTGGCGACATTCTTTTGACTATCGTTTTAGGATATGCCGCATTGATTGCCCTTGCATTATTTTTAGCAATGCTGTTTTTGCATAAAAAGTTTATTAAAAATCTAACAGAGTCCGCTTTTGAGAAAGAAGAAAAAGAAAAAGAACGAATTAAAAACCTAAGTGTTGATACTAAAGATTCAGAATTGACAGACACTGTATTCATGTCCAATTTAAATCTTCAAAATGATTTTGACGAGCGAAAAAAACGGCTACTCAAAATAGTATGCCGAGCAGAAGAATTCAACAAACAACAAACATTTAAGCCTAAAAAGATGCCCGCCGATATTATCAAACAGAAACCAATTGATATTTGCCATGTCGAACTCGGACGGCTTTATATGCTGTTTGTTTTTCTACCAATTTTTTTATTCAGTTTGATTGCCTCAATCGCATCAAACGCTGCAACACATATAAACATTAGATTTATATCAAACGCCCTTTTTCAAACTTTTATAGTCGTACCCGCCTTTTTTGCAGGTCTTTCACTTTTCATCTATTGGATTAAAAAAGTAAGATACAAAAACTTTAGGGGCATACTTTACGGAGCTGTTGCCCTGCTTACCATTGTAGCTATTTTATTTAGATGGGTAATGTTTGCTATCGCTGTTATAGCACTCGCCGATGCCCTACTAAACTCTAGAAAACATTACAAAAATCATATCTTAAAACAAGAACTAAAAAAACAAATGGAGGAAGAAAATTCCAATGAAAGTAATCCTTTCTAAAGATGTAGCTGGTCAAGGCAAAAAAGGCGATTTGGTTACGGTGTCTGACGGATACGCGCGCAACTATTTAATTAAAAACAACCTAGCGGTTGAGGCTACAAGCACTGTTATAAATGCATACAATATGCAGCAAGAGTCAAAAGCACATCATGCTAGAGAAGAGAAAAAAGCAGCAGAAGAGCTTGCAAAAGCCTTAAACAATATCACCGTTACCGTAAAAGTAAAAGTTGGCGCTAATGGCAAACTCTTTGGAGCGTTAAACACTGGTGACATTGCAACTGCCCTATCTAAAGCAGGCACACAAATCGACAAGAAAAAAATTGTCTTAAAAGACCCAATCAAAGCTCTTGGCACATATAAGGTTGCTGTAAAGGTTTATCCCGAAATTAGTGCAACTGTGCAAGTTTTGGTTGAAGCGGAGTAGTCGAAGAAAAACTTTTGTAAAAGTTTTTCCCCGAACCCCTTTTCAAAACTTTTAAGCATTAGCTGCATAAAACAAAACAGCTAAAGCTTTTTCAGGCGGGCGACAGAATGTCGCCCCTACAAGTTTGCTTTATACTTAAACACAGTACTAAACTAGTTTTTGTAGGGGCGACATTCTGTCGCCCGCAACTTTCGCTAGAAATCTAAAGACAACAAGACAATAAATTTCATAGCACTAAAAACTGCAACTACTAAAACAACAGTAGTTGCAGTTTTTAGTTTTACCCCTCGTCGTTGCGGAAACCACCACTACTCCCTATCCGTTCAAAAATTTGAACAATCCCTTCTACGCACATAAAATCTGATAGTTCTTCATTTTCGATTAAAGACTGAATATCTACTAATGCCTTATAGCAAGTATCTGAAAATAATTTTTCAATATCCTTTTGAGGAACATTGATACTTATATTTACTTCTTTGTGGTTTTCAATTATATTGGTTAATATTTCTGTTGCTAAATCCATATTATATATTATATTCGCTGAAAACAGCCAAGTCAAGCTTTTTCGCTGAAAAAAGCGGATAATATATTTATGAATAATAAAAATTTAGAGAATCACAAAACTATCTTTGCGGAAAGACTAAAAGAACATCTCAATGGGAAAAGTGTATCTGCTTTTAGCAAATCAATAGGAATTCCTGAACGCACTCTCAACTCGTGGACACGAAAAGAAACAACTCCACGAATGGAATATTTAATTATACTTGCACAAGAACTATCTTGTTCTATTGATTATTTAGTAGGCTTAGAAAATTAACAAAATAAGTTTGAAAACTTATTGGCTCTTATTCAATTAGGTTAAATAAAATGCGTTTTCATAGGGGCGGTCGGGAACGCCCGCCCCTACTACGAGATGATATCAATTTAAAAGTTTTCAAGAAAAAAAAACATCAACCCTCTAACCCCTCAAAAGAAACAAAAGGGGTTACTTTAGCTACCCTACTCATTTCTAATTTTAAGACTTCGCCTTTATCTAACTTTATAGTTAAAGCGTGTTCAGCTTTTTCTAACAAAACACCATCATATAATTTTTTGCCTTTAAGAGGCGCATAAAGTTTAACCTCTACTTTTTTATTTATGTTACGCGCGTAGTCTCGCTGTGTCTTAAAAGGTCTATCTAAACCGGGAGATGATACATTTAGTATATATGGTGCATCTTTAGAAGGGTTAAGCTCGTCTAGTGCTACATCGAGTTCTCTGTGTACTTTTTCGCAATCATCAAAATTTATACCATTATTGCTAGCAATAAAAAACGATAAATTATCTTGCCCGTACTTTTTAGATAATTCTATATCTACTAATTCATACCCCAATTTTTCTATTATAGGCTGTGCCATTTCTTTAATTTTAATTATATTCATTCTATTTTTTTACTTTTTTTAATGCCCGACGATAGCAAGTTTTAATTGCTTGCTATTCCCGCTCTCTTTTTCTCTTGTAACACTGATTTTAGTTACTCCATTGCTTTTTAGGTAAGGTCTATCTAATTCGTAGTTCCTTATGTAACTGTGTATACACTTTAAGATTTTTTAAATGAGGATATTTTATAATTTGTTCTAATATATAGCCACCTAAATTTTTATCAGTTACTGTCATATAGCTTTGAGGCGCTTTATCTTTTTTACCTACATAACTTAGGTATATTTTTTTTATAAAATCGCTAGCTTGATTTACATCTTTTTCGTCTGAAACAACAAACTTTATGCAATCGGATTGTTTTAGATTAAGATAGTTACTCTCTAACATTTTGTAATTTTCGCCACTGCTAGCTAGCTTATAATCAATACTAAAAAATAGATTCTTAAGAGACTGGAAAGGCGATATATCAACGCTACCGTTTGTCTCTATATTAACCATAGAATTTGTACCAAGCAAACTTCTAATTAGTCGTGTTACATCTTTTTGAATAAGTGGCTCGCCACCAGTTAAAGTTATTCGCCTAAAATTAAGATTGACTTTCTTAACAACATCAAGCTCTGACAATTGTGTTGCTTTTTCTAGTGTTTGCGCGTGCGCTGTATCGCACCAACTGCATTTAAGATTGCAGCCTGCAAATCTTATAAAGGTTGCGGCTAATCCTTGTCTTAATCCCTCGCCCTCAAGCGAGTCAAAAATTTCTACTATATTATACATTTATACATATGATAACTTTTTACATACAATAAGTCAACTAAAAAATCCCGCCACAATTTGACGGGATTTTTTATACTCAATAAATCTACAGGAGACCGCAGGCACCAAATGCTGCTAGAAATGAAATACCTAAAATAAGCATGATCGCCGATACCGCTATGGCAACAGAACCTACTACAATCGCCGCTATAGACAAGCCTTTATTGTGGCTAAATTTTACAGCCTTTTTGTTATTTCCAAGCCCCAAGATAAGTGCAGGAATAGCTAAACCTAAGCCTACCAAACTAAATATTAGCGTAACAAGTGGCCATAAAAGAAACGCACTGCCAATAATTGCCGTTCCCAGTCCTATACCTCCAAGCACTACAGGCGGAACAGCGTTTATATTGTTTTGCTGCTGTGGCTGTTGTTGTGACTGCTGTTGATATGGTTGTTGTATTGGCGGTACAGTATAATTTTGTGGTTGCCCATATTGCCCTTGAGGGTCACCCAAATTATTGTTTTGTGGGTACTGTGGTGGCATACCGTAATTAGCATTTAATGGTTGCCCCGTAACTGTATCAAACTTTTGATCTGATTGATAATCTGCTTGATTATCATTATTGTTTTGATTGTCCATATAAAACTCCTATTATATTAGATTTGTTTCTAATATATTCTATTATTCTCTATTATAAATAATAACATTCTTTTATAAACAAGTAAACTTTTTTCAATACACCTTTTTATCAATTCACTTTTTTTATTTATCGTAAACTCTTGTTTTTATTTTTTTGCTGTGTTATAATGGATTAGTAAAACATATAGTCAAATGGGGTAATGGATTTTAGAGATTATTTTGCTAGAGATATTCATTCAACCATTGGCTAACACTGGACTAATTTGCTAAAATGCAAATAGAGTCTAATATTATTTTTGTATAGGAGATACATATATAATGGAGCAAAACAAAGGCATAGTCTCTAAAGATGAAATTGCAGCAATTGTTGCAAAAATGTCGTTAGAGGAGAAATGTTCGCTGTTTTCGGGCAAAAACTTTTGGGAGACCGTTGACTACGACAAATACGGCATACCGTCGATTTTTCTAGCTGATGGTCCTCATGGAATTCGTAAGCAAGCAAAAGCTGCTGACCACTTGGGACTTAATGAAAGTATTAAGGCTACTTGTTTCCCTACTTCTGCCACAACAGCTAACAGCTTTGACACTGATTTAGGTCAAGAAATTGGCGAAGCACTTGGTAAAGAGGCTGTTTATCAAAAGGTCAATGTATTATTAGGGCCTGGTCTTAATATTAAACGAAACCCACTTTGTGGTCGTAACTTTGAGTATTATTCAGAAGACCCAATACTAGCGGGTAGAATGGCAGCTAGTTATGTTAAGGGTATTCAATCTACTGGCATTGCAGCGTGTCTGAAACACTATGCGGCTAATAATCAAGAGCATAGAAGAATGCTTGTTGATACTATCGTAGACGAAAGAACACTGCGTGAAATTTACCTAACTAACTTTGAGATTGGTGTTAAGGAAGGACAAGCTAAAACTATTATGGCAGCTTATAACCGTCTTAATGGCCCGTATACTAACGAAGACCCGTACATCTTGCGTACAGCGCTAAGAGATGATTGGGGCTTTAAGGGTGTTATTGTTTCTGACTGGGGTGGTCAAAATGATAGAGTTGAAGCTATCCGCTGTGGGGCAGAACTTGAAATGCCGTCTAGTGGCGGTGTAACTAGTCGTGAGGTAATGGCAGCAGTTGAGAGTGGCAAATTAGATGTAAGTTATGTAGACGAATGTGCTACAAGATTTTTAGAGCTTGTTTTCGACACCGAAAGTGTCTATGCAGGCAAAGCTGCAAGCGACTTTAAGCCATTTGATATTGAGGCTCATCATTCTTTAGCTATGCGTGCCGCCGAGGAAAGTATTGTACTATTAGAAAATAAAAACGATGCCCTACCTCTAAAAGCTAAAGAAAAGGTTGCTATTGTTGGCGACTTTGCAAAAGTTAGCCGTTATCAGGGTGCTGGTAGTTCTGGTGTAAATCCTACCAAAGTTGACAATACTTTAGACATTGTAAAAAATTATGGCGACAGCATAGAATATGTTGGCTTTGCTCCTGGCTTTAAGAGGTTTGGTGGTAGCAATAAGGGCATGATTAAAAAAGCTCTTATCCTAGCACAAAAAGCTGACACGGTTATTGTTTATTTAGGACTAGATGAGTTTATCGAAACAGAGGGGCTAGACCGTAAAAATATGCGTCTTAATGCAAATCAGGTCGAATTACTTAGGGCATTAAAAGTTACTGGTAAAAAGATTGTTGCCGTATTATCTTGTGGTGCTGCGTTAGAGATTGATTTTTCTGAGTATTGCGACGCATTAGTTCATGCTTACCTATTTGGGCAAGCCGGTGCTAGTGCGGTGCTTAATGTACTAACAGGTAAAGTTAACCCTAGCGGTAAACTTGCAGAAACTTATCCTATTAGATACACGGATTGTCCAAGCGCTACTAACTTCCCTGCCTCATTCCATGGCGACGAAAAAGAATCTAAAAATGTTGAGTACCGTGAAGGTATTTTTGTAGGTTATCGTTATTACGATACCGCAAATGTAAAAGTTCAGTATCCGTTTGGTTATGGCTTAAGCTACACCACATTCGAGTACTCTAACCTAAAAGTAACAAAAGATGGTGTTTCGTTTGATGTTAAAAATACTGGTAGCGTTAAAGGTAAAGAAGTTTGCCAACTTTATATCGGTATGGAAAGCTCTAAAATCTTTAGAGCAAAAAAAGAACTTAAAGGTTTTAGCAAAGTAGAATTGAGCCCAGGCGAAACAAAGACGGTTAATATTGGATTTGACGAATACAGTTTTAGATACTACAATATAAACACTTCTAAATGGGAAGTTGAAGGCGGCAAATACAATGTGTTTGTATCTAGCAGTTCATTAGACTGTTGCATTAAACTAACTGGTAGCATTGAGCAAAAAGCTACTACCGACAACCTACCTTATCAAGGGCTAGAGTTACCTAGCTATGCTAGCGGACAGGTTGACAATGTATCATTAGAAGAATTCACTGCTCTTTACGGCAAAGAAGTTCCTGATAATAAATATCCGTTTATCGAAGGTAAAAAGAAAAAACGCTTTGTCGTTGACCTTAATACTGGTTTATCAGAAATGGTATACGCTAAAGGGTGGTTAGGTAGATTCTTTGCTAAATCACTTAGAAGAGTTTATAAATTATTAAACTTTATCGGCATGAAAAAAATGGCAAATATGTTAACGCTAAACCTATTTAATATGCCAATTAGAGGATTCAATCGTTTCCAAGGAATGACCAACGAACAGTTAGACGGTTTAATTAAAGCGTTTAATGGTAAAACTGGTTTCTTCAGAATTGGACTATTTTCTCTTATCTTCCCTTTTATCGGACTTTGGTTAACAGTGTCTGGCAGAGTTAATCTAGGCGGTGGTTTAGGACAATTCTTCTCTGAGGGTAGAAAAAATAAAAAAATCAGAAAAGCTCAAAAAAAAGCTGGACTTACTATGCAACACGCAAGAGTAACTAGCGACAAAAACAATGGAGGGAAAGCGTAAAAGTAATTTACGAATCACGAATTATGAGTTATTGTCTTTAATAATTGCACACCAATGCAAATTATAAATCAATAATTCGTCATTCACCATTCGTCATTTAGTTTACGCAAGCAAACTATGACAGCAGTTAAAAACACTCCTGCCCCGCTATTAGAGCGTGAGGCAATCGAAAAGCAAATTAAGCCGCTATCTAAAAATCCGTTTCTTGCATTCTTTCAACGAATCGCAAGGGGCTGGTTAAAAAAATGGTATGGCTTTAGTGATAAAAGACCTGGACTAGCTCGTGTACTTTACATGGCATTCTTCTTTATAATCTTCTCGCAAGCCGTAACAGTTTTGCAAGGTGTATTATTTGGAGTATTACCGCAAGCATTTGTTCCGTTAAATTACAATGGCTGGATATTCCCTAATGGTGCATATCTGGGTACTGCCCTAATGGATATACCTGTTTATGCCTACAACGCAGCAGGTAATGCTATAAGGGTTGGTTATATTCAAGATTATGTAAGACAATACTTCGCGATTTTAGGTTCACCTGTAGTTTATAGATACTCTATTGCTTCTGGTGCCGTTGTTAGAGGTGCAGCAATATCAAGTGGTCTTGCTTACTTCCTTGCAATTGCAATAGCAATTTTTATAGCACAAGTTATAAACTTCCCTCTTCAGAGAAACATTACATTTAGATCTAAAGGTAACCCTGCTTATCAAGCAATGTGGTATCTAATTGGCTGGATGTTAATTCAACCACTAGTATTTGGCATCGGCAGTCTTTGGAGAGCACTTGTAGCTATCCAACTAGGCGCAGCATGGCCTCCGTTTGCAGTTTTATTACTTGACCTTATCGTAACAGGCGGCGTGTCAATGATTATATTCTTCTTTATCTTTAAGATTATATTCCCTGATAGAAATGCTGTTGCTAAACGCACAAAAGCAAAACTCGACGCAGCTAAAGCAAAAGGTGTTACTGGTAAAAGGTTAGAAAAACTAGAAGTTAAAGCGAGGGATGCTGAAATTAGAGCAAGACAAGCAGAGATTGAAAAAACAGCAAGAAAAAGTAAATCTCAAGCAAGTGCTAAAGCAATGGCTTACTTTGCCGCAGAAAAAAGGTTTGAAAAATCAGACGCTAGCCTAAAAGCCGCACAAGGCTCTAGCGGTAGCAAATTAGCTAATGCACAACTAAATTATGCTACAGCAAAACAAGGCTTAGAAGAAAAACATCAATCAGTTTCTGATTTTGCACAAGCTCGTGTTAAAGCTGAAGCAGAGTTAGAAACAATGACAACCGAATTTAATGCTTATAAAGCTGAATTAGGGCTTAAAAAATAAGGAGAGTACAAAATATTATGAAAACTACAAAAAGAAAATTTTTAACATTTGGTGCTATTCTATGTGTTATTGCCCTGTCACTACTAGCCTTTACTGGTTGTGGTGGCGGTGATTATCGAACAAGGTTTGATAGCTTGCGTAATAACTTCTACAACGCAGCTGAATGGACTGTAGCTGATAGAAATGGCAATCAAGCAATATTTAATGTTAATTGCGACGAAAATGACAACAATTGCGAGATAGTTACAGCTATTGCAGAGTTTACCGCAACTAGCGGCACTGATAGCGTAACGGTTATATTTTTCTCTAGCGTTGATGACGCTAGAGCCGTAATGACTTCGTTGCATGATGACGCTAGCACTATTATACAACAACGCAGTGGCAGCATCCTTTTACGAGGCACAGATGCTGCAATCGCACAAGCTAGCACATTCCTAGCAGAAATCATAAGCTGAAATTATGCGGCAATACAGTTAGTACACTTAAACAAACCCCACCAAACAAATGTTTTGGTGGGGTTTGTTTAAGTGGTTAGCAAGTCTCGTAGATTTTTTTATTGGAAACTTTTTAAAAAAATTTCCAAACATTCGAAAAACTTTAAGTTTTTATTTTCGACATTAACTTGCCAAAACTTAATAAGAAGATCCAAGTAATGCCTAGAGATTTGGAGGAAAACTTTTGAATGAATTTTTTCTAAAAAAAGTATACCGCCTTTCAATAGCACAAATTGAAATTTCACCCAAACTTTGTTTAGGTGAAATTTTAATGTTTGTTTATGATGATTTACAGCTTGACATCAAAAGACACCACTTTGCCGCTTAGTAATTCTAGGCCACTCATAAGACCAGTTTCTGGGTCAAAAGACTCTTTATTTATTGGTTTATGGCGTTTTGCACCTTTTGGTAACTGAATGTTAATTTTATTAGCTTTTTTTGATTTTAGCTTAATACTACAATTGCCTTTTTTGGTGTCCCAACTCATAGAAATAATTTCGACACCTGATCTTGTTGAAAATCCTTCTATCTCACCCTTAGCTAAACTATTAGGTAGTGCAGGTAAAATCTTAATAGTATTTCCAGTAGACTGAACAAGCATTTCTTGCACAGCACTAGTTAACCCCATATTAGGCTCTAGCGTATACTGCGCCCAAATGTCCATTTTACCACTACCAACACCTCTCCAATCAGTTTCTGCAAAAACAAGATTGTTCATTGCCATACCTCTAACTGCACTTGAAATTGCATTAAGGGCTTGCTCCGACTCGCCCATTCTTGCAAAAATATTAGCATAACGCATAAGGTCTTGAGAAGTAAATTCTGTATGTGCCGAAACATATTTTTGTTTTAATGTTGTATCAAAAGACTTCTTTAATTCAGGAGTTAGAGTCTCATATTCTGTACCTGGAAAACATGGATAAAAAAGTGCCGTTGATGTACTTAAAGGATTATCGCTATATTTAGCATCACCATATTCTCTAATTGTATTGTCAGTATTCGTCTGATAATTAGGAATTTTTGTCAACATATCTTTCCACTTAGGAATATCAGATTTATTGCTACCCGTTTCTTCAGAACCCTCAATTAGATTTTTAAGTAGTTCTTTACAAATAGCAAAATCAATTGTAGCGTTCCTTGCAACTGCCATTTCCTCTTCACCCGCAACAACAAAATTAGCTGGTGTTGTGTTTGGAGAATAACTAGGAACAGCCTCGTATTGACCACCTTCTACTTTAAGGAAATTTTCATAAAACATTGCCGTTTCTTTCATAAAAGGTAAGGCTCTATCTTTTAAGAATTTTTTGTCGTCAGTAAAAAGATAGTAATCATAAAATAATTGACTTATCCAGCCAGCAGCACCTGTAAAGTGAATAACTTTAGGATCTACAGCACCAACTACACCAGTACCATGTGCCATAACACTCGGTACAAAAATACCACGACAACCATAAAGTCGGCTTGCATTTTTTCTTAGGTCTGCAATAACGCTTTCGTAATACGAAAACACGCTTTCTAAAAATGTAGCTAAATTACCACCTAATGCGTGTGCATAAATGGACTGCAAGCTACCCGCAGCACTTATACCGCTGCCCTGTGCTTTATAATCGCCACACCATAAACCATACGGCGCTAGTGGTCTACTCGCATGACTTGCACCAGATACTAATAAGTATCTACCATAAGCCCACATTTTTTCGATTAAAGCTAATGGCATCTCGCCACTAATAAATGCCTCGTCAAGTAAGCTATCAGCAAACTCATCACGATGGTCTGCAGATAAATCTAAATCCGCACTACCAAAAGCTTTACTATAAACACTTGTGTGTTCTTTTAATAACTTATCGTAAGTTTTTTTAGCAATGCTTGGCAACTCAGCTTTAATGTCTTTCCAAGCCCTTTCTCTCTGCCCCTCAACAAAAGGCTTTAGCACAACCAATACTTTTTCGGCACCCTTAATTCTGATACCATCATTTGTTACTGTTTGAGTTCCGCCAAAGTGATTTATAAAACCCACAACACCAAAGTCAGTAGAATTATCACTTCTAGCAGAATAATACATAAAGTAATTTTCGTATTTTACATTAACACCACCTGGTAGTGTACTAACTGCATCTAAAGTTCTTGTGTTAAATTTATCGTGTTGGTTAAGACTAAAAAATACATCAATGGTTTTGGGACCAGCTTTAGTTATCTCATAGCAAATATAATCGCCTGCTTTAGATACAAACAAACTTCTCTCGTATCTTGTTGTGCCGTCTTTGTATGTAACAGAAACTTCGCCATTATCCATGTTTAAGACTCTAGCATATTCTCTAACAGCCTTATCATTTTTAACCGATACCTTAAAGTCGCAAAGTGGCAACGGATAAGCAGGCTTTGGCCTGAAACCCTTTTGGATAAGACCATTGCTTAAAATTTGGTTAGCCTCATTAGGTCTACCCTCTTCAATTTTTTTACGAACAGCAGGTAATTTGTCAGCTACATCTTGTAATACCCCAACATGACCTTGCCACCATAAATCGCTATGGTTAATCTGAATAGTGTCGTTTTCTGCACCACCCAAAACCGCCGCACCAATAACTCCGTTACCAGCAGGCAATGCCTCTCTCCAAGTACTCCCCCACCATCCAGCAGGTTTAGAAAATTTTAATGCGTTTTTTGATTTGCGAATATTTACCATATTGTTTTTAATGTATCCTTTATTTCCATCCGAAAACACTCTGCACAAATATTTTTATGAAATAATCAAATTTCAATTCTTATGCACAAGTTACTTTCAAGATTTACGCTTACTAGCGATTTTATATTATTGTCTAGTTAAAACAATCCTGAATATTAAACAATTATTGATTTTCTTTTTGTATAATACGATTAGAATAAACACAATAATTGTTCAATATTCATTGTTAGTTGTTCACTTGTTTAATTTGCATTATGACAAAAATTAAACAGTCGTTGTTCTTGTAAAAATTGCGTGACTCCTTACGCTTGACAGGTTACTGTGCACCCTTTCCATTTCAAACATTTGCCTTATTGGCGAGCCAATGTGAGTTTCTGTACTTTCTTCGGTTATAGTAACACTTATACCATTGCCACCTGTAAATTCCATTTGAATATCAGAACCAAAGCTATAAGGCAAGAAGAATGTTATATTATCAGAACCTCTGTTTCTAAACATGAAATAGTTGCCCTCTGTCATGATAGTTCTTAGCATCGCATCACCATTAGCGCCCGCAATGCGAATTTCTGTTACACTTGCAATACCACTTACCTCTACTCTAACACGACTTCTATTAGAAAAACCTCTATAAATTAGTGTGCTAGCTGGTGCCGTATCGTCAAACTCTGGAGGTAAAATCCCCACAGGAGCATTTGGTACAGCCATCGTATAACCATCACGATTAGCATCCCAACTTAAACCACCAACATAATTAGATATATCACCCACTGCATTTAAGTCTCTAACTTCATATCTAGTAATATTACGGTCGTCAGTATAATTAAATGCGTTGTGCCAAAAGTAATTTTCAATAGTTGGCGAGTTAGAATTTGTGTTTACATAAAAACCACCACCAAAACTACTGAATAAAATCATTGAAATAAAAGCAAACAAGCCTACTACAAAGATACCTACACCATGACGGTAATTCCACGGCTTTTTCTCTCTTGTAGTTTTTTTGTAGGTTTTTTCAACAAAGCGACCTTTTTTTGCTTTATCTTCTATCATTTCGGTAACTTCTTCTTCCACTTTAACACTTTGTTTAGGCAGTTTTGCAAATGCTTTAGCTACTCCTGGTTTTAGATAGTCTGCATAAGGAATTAAAACCATAGCAAGCGGTGCAAATAAAGCAATGTAAACCGGCAACATTACAAGTGGACTTAAAATAGCAATTGTAGCTATTGCACTAATAAATAAAGGCATCATTACAATACTTGGCCATACATATAAAAACAATCTTTCTATGTCAAAACCAAACTTTGCCCTAAATTTATCTTTTACTAACATACTTACCAACATTGTTGCAAGCTGCAGCACCGATAAAATTGTAAATAAGTAAGCAATTGAAGGAATTGCAAATGCGAATATTATAGCAAGTATTGCAGTCAAGAAAACTGCACCTCTAACAACATCAACACCCTTAATACCTAACGCTTTTTTAAGCGGAATAAATACCGCTATCATAGCTGTTAAAAAAATAAATATGGCAGAGATTATAATGCCTGGATTTATAAGACTATAAGATATAAACGCTTGGATACTCATAACTCCAAACCCTGCCAGCAACAATGCCATCAACGAATAAAGTAAGAACACAACAGCCGCACCAACAATTAAAGCAATAGCTTGAATTAGAATACCCATAGCAATTTTGCCAAAAGCATAAGATTTGCGTTTCCCGCCCTCTGCTAGCTTTTTATCTGCCATTGCTCTTTTAGCATTAAGCCCTATAATACAGCCTAACAACAAAATAATAACGCCCACCATTAAGAATCCGCCCCACGCAGGATACGAAACACTAAACCAATTAAAGTAGTAGAAGAAAACCGAACTTGGATTTTCAGACACAGCCAAACCTTCAAAGTCTGCGTTACCTAAAGCGTTTATAACAGCATCCATTGTGTTAGCAAAATCTCTTACCATATTAGTAGAAAGATTATCTGTGTTGTCTAATGCTGTACCCTCAAATCTAATTCCTGCAATGTTGCTAAACACAATACTTGGCACTGTGTTACTGATAGGGTTAGCATTAGGGTTAGAAGACAAATCAAATAAGTTAACTACACTACTAACTGCACCAGCTCTACCAACCGCACAAATCGCACAACTCTGAACAGTCCCGCTATTTTGCGCCATAACCCTACCACGATTACCCATCGAATCAAACTGAGCAATAAAACTTACATCACCTAAAACATTTGTGCCATTAGGTCTATTTAATCTAAACTGATTAAGCACTGTACGCAAACCAATATCATACTCTAGCCCACCATCTGCAAAAACAAATACTAAATCGTTAGAGTGACTCGGAGTTATGTTTGCCGATAGTCTATTAACATGCTCTATCATAGCACCAATCGTTGCAGCGTTTGTAGCCTCAGGACCAATAGCATCTATTCTAACGCTTATAACAGCCGTATCTGCCGATTGCCCCGCTAGCGTATCGCTACCTGGAATATAAACAACCACATTTTGAGTTGCACTGTTAATGGCGCCTGCTCCACTACCTTCTCTAATAAAAATCACTCTGTCGTCTCTATCAGTCATAGAGTTTAGAGTATCAGAATTAGTTGTTAGATTTACAAAAGCAACCGTAGGTAAAGCGTTTGTTCCGCTAACCCTAGCACTTGCCACTGCGTAATGATAATCATTACCAACAAGAATTTCTAACGAATCACCAAAACCATTTAGACTATCTAAGATATATTCTCTTACATCTCTAACACCTTGATTGTTTATACTATTGCGACTAGTCTCGTCTACAACGCCCGGAACAAGCACACCATGCTCGTTTAAGACCATGCCTGTAGTTGTAGATATTTCTCTAGCATGACTCATAGTAGCATCTATAAAACTACTATCTAAACTATTTGCCCCATTGGCACTAAAAGCACTTAAAAAACCAAATACCATGGTTAGTGCAATCATAATCGCCATTACAGGAAAATATATTTTCTTAAAAACTTTCATTTTTTAGTTTGTCCTTTTAATTAAAATAATTAAACACCTTGATTAAAATACCCAATGTGCATAACTACTCTATTATATAATACCACTTAAAGCACTTTTCTACAAACGATTTACTCTATTATTTTTGAATAATACAACATTTTATATAATTTTTATCCGTAAAAACGACATTTAACAGTCAATTAACTATATGTAAATAAAAAAATGAAACAGCAATTTTTACTGTTCCATTTTTAAACTATATTGTTTACAAACAATGCCATTTATATAATCTCACTCATTCCCTCACCCTCTACAAATAATATCTAAACCCACCAATCAACTCCAGCAACCCTTCCCAACTCATTGTACCGCCATAAACCGCTACTCGCAAGTATTTTCCGTTAAAAAATATAAACATTTGCGGGCAAAAATTTTCCAGACTATAGCACATTTGTCTAAACTCTTCTAGCGACAACAAACCAAATTGCCCTATTAGATAAGCATAATTAGCCTCGCAAACAGATAGCATCTCGCTATCAATATCGAAAATATTCAAAAAACCTACTCGTACAAATGCACCGGGAGCTGACAATACTCCGTTAGCGAAAAATGAAAAATGATTGGCAACAATCGGGTTCCATGCCTCCGTTGTATAATAAAACACTTCTACACTTGCAAGCCGCTTTTGAGTTTGCCGCATACCACCAAAATCACATATCAACCCACTGTCAACATTGCCACTTCGTCTAGTATTTATCCTATCATTTCGCCTGCCATCAATTCTGCCGCCTGTGCTATTATTTTCCACACCACTTGAATGACTCAAAAAGTACTGTCCGACAAACTCACTTGCATTATCCGTTGTTATCCGTACAAATCTATTTTGGCAAATACTAAAGAACCCGTGCGAATCAATTATCTTAACTTCCTCGCCGTTTGCAAAAGATAATCTAACAACTCTATAATTTGCCGTGCCGCCATGGTCAACAAATAGTATTGGAGCAGTCGTAAATTCGCCAGTTCTAAAATCCCAAACAAGCAAACTCTCGTTGCCTGTCAATTCCTCGACCGCCACTTGAGAACCGTCTGCAAGCGTGATTAGTGTGCCCGTTACAACGCAGGTACTTGTGCCGTCATCAATTGCAGCAAAGCCAGTCCAGCCAGCATTCTCAAACGCGCGCCTTGTTCCGTTTGGCACAACCACTGTTATAAGTCCTCTATTAACTGCTTGAAACGCATTTGCTACAAGAGTTTGAGGTGTTGCCCGTTGGTTATGGATAGTCCTTAACCCAGTCATTCCTACAAATGCTTGACTGCCTATCGTTGCTATTGTAGACGGAATTGTTAAGGTAACTATATTTGCAGAAAATGCAAATGCACTTGCTGCTATGCTTGTAATTTGGCGACCTGCTATAGCTGACGGCACAGCAAATGTTGTTCTTGTCATGCACCACAGTCTAGAAAATTCACTGCCTCTAAAACTAATATTGTCTTGCCACTGCACATAAGTGTTTGCCGCAAAAGTAATGCTGTATTCAAGTCGAGTAACCGTTGACGGGATATTTATTCTTGTAAATCTTGTATTGTTAAACGCACCTACCGCAATTGAAGTTATATTTCTGCCCGACATAGCTTGCTGTGGAATAGTTAAACTGTTAGGCGTACTAGCTAAAGCCGCCACAACTTGATTCCCCCTAAACGCAAACCTACCATTCCAATCAACTCTAGTTGTTGTCGGAAAAGCGTTACTTCCAATCGAATTTACAGAGCTTGGTAAAGTAATTTGACTTAAAGCAGTTGCACTACTAAACGCTGAATTACCAATTGTTGTGAGGCGGCTAGTTCCCACAAAATTCACTGTCCTTAAAGCACTTGCAGTGTTAAACGCACTGCCCGCAATATTAGTAACCGACTGCGGAATAGTTATCTCAGTTATTTGATTGCTTGCAAATAGCCCGGGGTTAATACTTATCCAACCATAAGCAAACACGATTCTTACATGAACCGTTAAACCAAAACCCTGCATAGCTACATTTATATTATTAAACGCGCCGGGTTGCACAGAGGTAATGCCTGGATTTACCGTAATACTTTCTATACCATCTTGCCCGTCTAACAATCCTACAGGAATAGAACTTCTTGTAAGCAGCACTA
>Ga0123355_10003359_pt1 | contig 22908 bp, 21 predicted proteins | sample TergutEmb28metaG_3_FD_89872 | JGI IMG/M metagenome (GOLD analysis project Ga0123355, IMG submission 89872) | Embiratermes neotenicus P1 segment gut microbial communities from Petit-Saut dam, French Guiana - Emb289 P1 | ecosystem: Host-associated > Arthropoda: Insects > Digestive system > Gut ... | reverse complement strand
CAGTAATTGCAATGTCGATGCTAGGAACGCAATTATTTTTTACCTACATCGGCAACGACACAATGCAAGTGCACGCCACCCCCCTAAACTTTAACTTTTGGGAAGTTAGGGTGTATATGGTGTGAGGGGGGGGGTAAGGTTGGAAAATACACAGTGAATTTTTACAACAATGGCACAACGACTATTGATAATTTGTTGTGGCATTTATGCTGTTATTATGTATTATTGATTATTTTGCGGTGGGCTGTTATTGTTTTTGCTATTATAATATTCTTGCATTTGTTCGTTGTAATATTGTTGCTGTTGTAATTGATAACTTGCAAGCTGTTTTTCGTATAGGGCAACTTGCTCGTCAAATTGTCTTTTGTGTTCTCGTTCAAACTCGTCTGCTTGCCTAGATAGTTCTCTATCATCTCTATAAGCTATAAGCCTAAATGCAAAGGCAACTATAAAAAATGCTGCCATCAAACTAGAGAATACTATGTACTGAACTAAAAATCCAGCGGCTATAAAATCGATATCTATAAAAGTAAATATAAATATGATTCCTAGAATTATTGCAAAAGGTTTTAATCCTAACAAAACTAAAGACAGTCCTGCACCTCGTCTCCAAAAAATATGGTACAAGATAAGTATCACCAGTATTGGAATTAGTACTGCGTTAAGTGCAATTGCCATCCCCGTTATACCAAAAAAGCTAAAACAAGCGTTGAATCCATGGCAACTGTTTGTGTTTCCAGCACAATATCTGCCGCAAGAATAAACAAAAGTATGGCATAACCCAGTGCCAGCAATCATAAAAACAGAAACAATAATCCAAAAAGCCATGGCGGCTAAAGTAAAAGCTAAAGAAATAAATCTGTTGCGGTCAGTTTTCTTTTTGAATTCCTTGATGCCGTTGGGTAAATTCCATTGTGATGGACATTTATACTTTGGCATGTTACTTAAATTATTAAACTGATTGTTATTATCCATTGACTATATTGTACCATGTTAGAATTTTCTTGTCAAAAACAAAAACAGTTATTAGTAAGAATACAAATAACTGTTTTGCAATACATTATTTTTTATTTATCTAACGCTATAATCGGTTAAAGTATAAACGATGTGCCACATTGGGTTGCCGTCAGTGTCGAAAACGATATGTTCGTAACCTAAAATAATTCTACTAGTATAGATCGTACCATTTCTAAAGTATACACCAGGGGCAGTCATCATAAAGTGATGGGCTGGACCAGGGTTATCTTGAGAATATCCTATCATAACACGCATTATTTGAAGAAGTGGGCCGGTGTATGGGCCTTCGGGTGCGGGAGTAGGAGTGGGTGTTGCAGTTGCGTCAAGTGGCATAAATGCAGGAGTCGTGGTTTCGCCTGCGTACATATTGGCCAAAAAGGCAATCTCTGGGTCTGATAGTCTTCTGCCATAAACGCCGCCGCTTGCTTGAATAGCTACAGGAATAGCGACACTTTGACCACGAATAACATTTTCTAACATATTGTTTATTGGAATAGCAATTCCGCCACCAGGTGCGACATTGGTAAAACCTCTTATAAGGTGCCAAAGTTGCTCGTTACAAAACACTATGCCATCAGGAACAGAGATGTTGCGGGCAGGGTCAACCCATTCACCATTTTCTTTTCTGCCCATACGCATAGTAGAACCACGATTTTCGCCAGCATAATTTATATTAAATTGGTAACTTGGATGATCGTACGAATTGGTTCTTTCGTTCCAAATAGGAGTAATGTTGGCTGTGCGGCTAGAGTAAGTAGGCAGTAGGGAAGTTCTAAAAAATCTTGTGTGAGATTCAATAGTGTTAGTGTGTCCTGCTCTAGCACCTGCTTCTGCGATATCGTTCCAACTAATAGAGTAGTTTGTATCTACATGAAGCTGATTGTTTATTCCAGAGCCATGCCCTTGAAGGGTTATATCAAAAGTGCCTGTTGCTAAAGCAAGGCGCCCCAAGGGTCTGCCAGTGTCGGGGTCTAATTCCGCACCTGCTTGGTAAATAGTAACATTAAAAGATTTTTCTTCTCTTACTAACTCAGGCGAACCCCATGGGGCAGGGTTAAGGATAGGCTGGTTAAAGCCACCTGCTCCGCAAGCCGTCAAAAAAATCATAGACGACAATATAATTACAACTATAAGTACAATTTTTTTCATAATAAATTAAGTATAACACATTAAAAAGTTTTAGCAAACGAAAAAAGCTTGTTTTTTATGTTATTGCGTCGGTAGCTATAGTCGATACATTTTGAAATAACCGCATGTCTAGCGGTGTCTTTTTTGTCAAAACGCTTGAAACGAACTGTTTTTGCTACTAGAGGTAGCAAAAACAGTATTTCAAGTATTTTGTCTAAAAAATCCAATCGCTATCCACAGCTATTTCAAAATGTATCGACTAAATATAGAAAAATAACTTATTGTGATAGATTATTTTGCAAGACAAAAACAGTGCTTTTAGATAGTAGTATTATATTATATATATAATGGTGATGCCCTTAGTCCGATAGGCTCGCCTGATAGACCTTTTTCAGGGTGGTTTGATGGTGGCGGTTTTACAATCAGCAACTATAAAATAGACGGGGATTACTCTTTTGCGGGTTTATTTGGTGCGCTTGGTCCGCATGGAAGTACAGGCTAGAAAGTCAAGCATTAATTTTGGGCGGCGATATATAGATGACTATACTTTGGTCTCTGCAGTGGGCAGTTTAGTTACAGTACAACAATTAAGCACTTCAGATTTTTTCTCTAATCAATTATTGTGGAATATAACTGATAATTGGAATGTTACTAACCTAGATTTTGCAAATGGTTATTTTCCTACATTAAGATAGACAGTGATAAATATTATTTGATAATCAACTTCTAAAACTAACGCAACTAAATTGATTTATTTAGTTGCGTTAGTTTGTTTTATGGTGTATAATTTTTGTAGGTGGCACATTCTGTCATTCTAAAACCCTTTGGGATGATTTAACAATTATCCCCGTATAGACCATAAGGAGGTATAAAACTATGCATAAATACGAAATACTCTATATTCTAGATAGCAAACTTGACGATGCAAAAAAAGATAAGGAAATCGAAAAATTTTCTAGTATCATCGAAAAGCAAGGCGGTAAAGTAGAAAGTGTGGTAAAAACTGCGCCGTGGGGACTTAAAAAATTCGCGTACCCTATCGACTACAAAAAAGACGGTTTTTATGTGCTAAAAACATTTATAGCAAAACCAACTACTATTGCAGAATTAGAACATCGCATGAAGCTAGCAGATAGCGTAATGCGTTTTAAGACAGCTATAGTATTAAAAAATTATAATTTAGACTAAGCGCCCCCCGTGTTCATGAAAGCTAAAATATCTAAAACAGTATCTTTTTGGCAAAACTCGATTTTTTTTTAATTCATCGGCGTAGCATTGCTACGCTCGTTCTCAAAAAGAACATCAAATTTTCCTCAAAAATCTACTATTTTAGCTATTTTCCATTTCATAAACACAGGTTCTAAGAATCAATATAATAAAATCTAAAATATCAAAATAATAACAAACACAAAACAAAAACTAACAGGAAGGATTAAATAAAAGACTATGAACAAATGTGTTTTAATAGGGAACTTAACCCGTGACCCAGAAACAACAACAACAGGCACTGGAATTACTGTATGTAAATTCGGACTAGCTGTAAACCGTAATTTCACAAACGCACAAGGCGAAAGAGATGTGGACTTTTTTAATATTGTCGCATGGAGAGCTTTAGGCGAAAATTGTGGCAAATATTTGCTTAAAGGCAGAAAGGTTGCCGTATCAGGCAGAATTGAGACTCGCACATACGAAAAAGATGGCGTTAGACATCATGCAACTGATATCGTTGCAGACGATGTGTTATTTTTGACACCTATGAACCAAGATGGTGGTGGCGAATATACTCAGAAACAAGCAGCAGCACCTGCAGCTAGAAAGCCAGTTTCAGAACTTAGACCAGTAGAAGACGACAGCTTGCCATTCTAAACGAAAGGCAATAATGAATAATGAACATTTTACAATGAACAAATTTTGATTTATTTTTGTGTATCTTCTATCCAAAAATAAAATCCGAAATTTTTAATTTACAATTGTCCATTTTCAATTATCAAAAGGATATTATTCATGGAAAACAAAAAAACAAAAAAAGAGGCGAATCCAGCTAATTCTACACCAGTAGATGCAGGGGACGAAAAAGTAAAACGCCCAATTAAAAAAGCACCTAGACGCAAGGTATGTATTTTTTGCGTAGAAAAAGTTGAAGATATAGATTATAAAGACTCAAATAAGTTAAAACGCTATATCACAGAAAAAGGTAAAATTTTACCTCGTCGCACAACAGGAACTTGTGCTGCTCATCAACGCGTACTAGCAGTTGCAATCAAAAACGCTAGAATTATGGCATTGCTTCCATTCAAAGCAGAGTAAAACCTTAGAGCCCATATATGAAAACTAAAATATCTAAAACAGTATTTTTTCGACAAATTCTCATATTTTTTTAATTTATCGACATAGCGTTGTTATGTTCGTTTTTGAAAGAACAAAAAATTTCTCGATAAATCACTATTTCGTGTATGTAGGTTCTTATAGGTGCCACTGTTAGGTGTAATAATTTAGTTGCTCCTAATGTAATATTAAATTATGAATTTTTTAAGCACAACTCAAAATGTTAACCCAGCCGCGGATACAGCTTTTATAGTTTTAATGGCTGTCTTTTGCGTTGCTGTTATGGCAGTTGCTGTTTGGTTATTAACTAAATATATTAAAAAGCCAAAGTATGCCGAAAGCTATTCTAAAAGATTATTGGTTTACGACAAATTGCCAGAGGAGAAAAAAGCTACTAGTATTAGACCTGTCAAATTTAACTTTTTAGGTATATGGTTTGCAATAGCAGGTATTGGGCTTGCTATAAGGCTTATACCTATGTTTTTTGTTAGTGGCTATAGACCTACTAATAATCAGATTATAGATGACTTGTTTATCGCTCCGTCTTTACCTGGTCTTTATGGACAAGGGGGTTCTGCGGGGATTTACGGTGCGCATCTTTATCCAATTCCAGCATATATATTCTCGTTCTTTGGGCTATTTGCAAGAGCTTTTAGGTTAGAGTCTGATCCGTTTGCGATGAGTATTCTAATTAGAATACCTCTAATCTTAGCAGATATTGGTTTAATGCTTGTCGTTTATAGAGTTGCCAAAAGGCATCTGAACGAATATTGTGCGCTTATCTTAAGTGGATTTGTAGCGCTTTTCCCGCCGTTTATAATCTTAAGCAGCGTATGGGGAAGTGTATATTCTCTAGCAATAGTTTTAATTGTTTTGTCTATGTATTTTATGGCAAACAAAAAAATGCTAAGACTGTTTTTGACTTATTCGCTTGCACTACTAACTTCAAGAGCAGCGTTGTATTTATTTCCGGTAGTAGCAGTGTTTGTTTTATATCAGTTTATAAAAGCTGTAAAACATAATCGTCGCAGTGCAGAGAAAAAAGGTTTTAGAGAAAAATTAAAAGACCCAGACGCTAAAAATGCAATACTTGTTCCAATCTATATAATTGGGTTTTGGCTTGCAAGTTGGTTAATTAGCTTACCGCTAATTCACCAATACTCGTTTAATCCGTTTAATTTTGTCTTTATGATATATTTGTATCCGCTTGCGAGTCATTCGCATTTTGGATTCAATGCACTAAATATATTCAATCTATTTGTTGGCGTAAGTGGAAACGGAGCAGTTTGGGGAGCCTCAACTGGTATGAGTGTAATGTTTGCGGTGCTATTTGGTGCAATAATTACAGGTCTAGTTTTACTTGTTTATGTGTCAAGAAAAAATCGTGCGTTATTAGTATTTTTGGCAGGTTTCGTTTATCTAACCTTATCTATATTCTTTATAGATTTTGGTGCCGCGAACCTAATTGTTGTAATAGCACTTTTCTTATTAGCATTTATGCTTATAAGAGACAAACGACTACTAATGTTAGTAGGGCTACTGGGACTGATTTTGACTCTTAACTTAAGCTTTGTTTTAGTTAACGCAAATTTCCTAAATACGCTAGGCGACACTTATCTAAACTTAGGTTATCAGTATTTATTGCTTGGTGGTGCTGGTTATCATATGAATTCATGGCTGGCTGCAAATATTGTGCTAAGTGCATTAACAATTATCGTGTTTATCTATGCAACAGTAGTAATGCTAGACATCGCCATGAGCAACAAGCGCAAATTATTTGTAGATTTAGAAAAACCAACTTTCCTAAAATCAATAGGCAAGTTTATTAGAAACAAATAAAAGTTTAAGGCTATCTCTATAAACCGAAACGCTGATTTTGTCCAACACAAGCGGTTATAAATTTGCGTCAAGGTTTTTGGAGGTAGCCATTTAATTATAACCTTGAAAACAACTTCGGCACAAGATTAGAAAATTGAATCGAGGAATAAATTTGCTTGCAAATGCAAATTTATGACGACGACAACGGCAAAACCGTTATTATTTTCAGAAAATATTTGTGCGATGTGTTTTCGGATGGAAATAAAGGAGTAACGCGCTAAAATGAGCTTTACAATACTAGGCACTGGTAGTGCGTTGCCTGCACTAAAAATATCTAACGATGATTTATCTCGTCTTGTTGACACAACAGACGAGTGGATTGTGTCAAAGACTGGCATAAAATCAAGACGCATAATATCTTCTGAGAGCGTAACAGAACTTGCTGTAAAAGCAGGAGAGCTAGCTCTTAAAAATGCAAAGGCATCAGCTAGCGACATAGATTTAATAATCTGTGCTACTATTATGGGCGACACAATAACCCCTAGTATGGCGGCTTTGGTGGCAGAAAAGCTAGGACTAAATTGTCCAGCATTTGATATAAACGCGGCTTGCAGTGGTTTTGTTTATGCCCTTGATATAGCAGCGGGTTATTTTGCACGAAAAAAAGTAAAAAAAGTTTTAATTGTTGCAGCCGAGCATTTATCCCGTCATGTAGATTGGAAAGACAGGGCAACTTGTGTTCTTTTTGGCGATGGTGCAGCAAGCGTTGTACTTGGCGAGGGCGATGGTTTGTTGTCTATCAAATTAACTTGTACGCCAAAATACGATGTATTGTATTCAAATTTTGTAAGTGGGGATAGTCCGTTTAATAAAAGAGAATTTCCACTTGAATACATAAAAATGAACGGGCAAGCTGTTTATAAATTTGCGGTTAACGCTGCTACAAACGATATAAAAGAAGTGCTAGCAATGGCAAATTTACACGAGACGCAAGTTGCACATTTTATGCTGCATCAAGCGAATCAGCGAATAATTGATGCGGCAATTACAAGTCTTAAAATGCCAAAAGAAAAATTTATCAATTGTATTCCAGAGACGGGTAACTTATCAGCGGTATCAATTCCGTTACTATTAGATAAAGCCAATAAGGCAAAAAAGCTAAAGAAGGGCGACATCATAGCAATATCTGCATTTGGTGCAGGACTAACGACAGGAGCTTGTATTTTGAGGTGGTAGCAATTAAAGTTGTAAAGTTATTTAGATTTTTTTGAAAACTTTTTTTTGAAAAAAGTTTTCAAACTTTCCAAAAAACTTTTATGCTATTGGTAACGGAAACCAAGGTGGTACTGGCATAATGGCACTAGTGGTATTGTAGGTTAAAATCACGGTTAAGTTGATAAATCTTACAAATTAGATAAAAATAATAATTGACTTGTATTATTGTGAGTGATAAAATTATAGAGTAAGAATATATCTAACATCCAAATTGTGTGTTAGGTTACATAAAAACATTTTCAAATTTAAGGAGAAAACAAAATATGACAACATTAGAAAAAGTAACAAAAATTATGATAGAATATCGTGATTTTGACCCATCAACTGTAAAACAAAATACTACATTTGTAGAAATGGGCTTAGATAGCTTAGACACTGTAGATTTAGTTATGAAACTAGAAGAAGAATTTGGTATCGAAATTCCAATGAGCGACAGCATCAAAACCGTTGGCGATTTAGTTAAGTTTATTGACAGTAAAAAGAAGTAAGCAACTAAAATTGCTTGCAAACAAAAAGGCTTATTTGTAAAATAAGCCTTTTTGTGAAAGTAGTGGTGTGTCTGCCGTCATTGCGCGGAGTGCAAGGCACGATAGAGCAATCTAGAAGATTGGCGAATTTCGGGATTTGCTTTATCAACACTTCGTGCTTTCGCGCAATGACGATGGTATTGTTGTAGGGCATGGTAAACGCTCGTTAGCCAAAACGAATTTAACAACGGACTAACTAAAAACCGTGTTACACGGAAAAAAGAGAGCGGCGATATCGCACAATTCAAGCCAACTTTCGTCGGACATTAAAAGAAAAAAAGAATGAATAAAAATATTTTTAAAAACAGTCCTTTCTGTAAATTATTAAAAATCAAGTACCCGATTATTCAAGGCGCTATGGCATGGATATCAGACGCAGAACTTGCGGCTGCTGTTTCAAATGCTGGCGGACTTGGCGTTATTGCGGGCATGAGTTCCAACGGCGAACAGCTTCGAGCAGAGATTATAAAAGCGAAGTCTTTAACAAAAAAACCATTTGCAGTAAATATTATGCTAATGAGTCCTTTTGTAGATGAAGTTGCAAAAGTTGTAATTGAGGAAGGTGTAAGAGTTTTGACTACTGGTGCGGGTAGTCCTGCAAAATATATGGCAGACTGGATAGCAGCGGGCATAAAAGTTATACCAGTTGTTGCAAGTGTTGCACACGCTAAAATCATGCAACGGATGGGTGCAAGTGCTTTAATCGCAGAAGGACAAGAAGCAGGCGGTCACATTGGCGAACTTACCACTATGGCACTAATCCCGCAAGTTGCAGATGCGGTTAGTATTCCGTTTGCGGCGGCCGGTGGCATTGCAGACGGTAGAGGTTTACTTGCAAGCTTTATTTTAGGGGCACAAGCCGTGCAAGTAGGAACAAGATTTTTGCTTGCAAAAGAATGTAATATTCATGAAAATTATAAGCAACAAGTTATAAAAGCTAATGATGTCTCTACAACAGTTACAGGCAGAAAAACAGGACATCCAGTTAGAAGTCTAAAAAGTGAGTTTACAAGGAATTTTGCAAAGGTTGAGTCTGACCCCGCGGTTACGCAAGAAGAATTAAACAAACTAGGTAGCGGAGCATTGCGTGCGGCGGCAAAAGACGGCGATAAGCTAAAGGGAAGTTTTATGGCAGGGCAAATTGCCGGTCTATGCACAAAAGAGCAAACGGCAAAACAGATAGTAGTAGAGATGTTTGCAGAGGCAGAAAAGCTGATTGGAGATTAAAGATATTTGTTTGAAAACCTTTTTACAAAAAAGGTTTTCAAACTTTCCAAAAAACTTTCAATTAGTATGCTTAAGTAAAAGTTTTTAGGAGATGGAGCAAGAAAAAACTTGTAAAATTCCTCCAAAAAAACTTGCCCAAACTTTCAAAAAATGGAATACAAATATGAGTAATACAAAAAACACCACAAGCAGCACAGCCTTAGTTTTTGCAGGGCAAGGCGCACAATATACAGGCATGGGCAAAGAATTATATTATTCTAGTAAAGTTGCAAAACAAGTTTTTGACGAATTAGAAAGTATTCGCAAAGGTACGATTGACCAATGCTTTAGCGCGCCCAAAGAAGAATTGTCTTTAACTATAAACACTCAGCCTTGTGTTTTTGCAGTAAGCTATGCACACGCCATGGCGCTAAAGAGCAACGGGTTAAGTCCTAAAGCCATTGCAGGTTTTTCGCTAGGTGAAGTTGCGGCATTAACCTGTGCAGGAGTTCTAACTCTCAAAGATGGTTTTAGAGCGGTAATTAAAAGAGCAGAATTTATGCATGATTGTACTAATAAACATAAGGGAACTATGAGTGCTGTTTTAAGGTTAGAGCAATTAGCAGTAGAGGAGCTTGCAAAAAAACATGGTGTATATCCTGTCAACTACAATTGTCCAGGACAAATTGTTGTTAGTGGCGAACTAGATAAAATGCAAGAATTTAACGCTAGCGTAAATTCAAGTGGCGGAAGGGCAATGCTCCTGCCGGTTAGCGGTGCTTTTCATTCACCACTTATGGCGGCAGCTAGTGATAATTTTGCAAAACATTTAGGCACGCTAAAATTAAGCAAACCTAATTTGCCAGTGTATTCTAATGTTACGGCAAAAGAGTATCCAACAGATACAATAAAAATAAAAGAGCTTTTTGCAAATCAAATTAAAAGCCCTGTACAGTGGATAAGTACAATTAAGAACATGACTAAAGACTACAAAATAGATACTTTTATCGAAACTGAACCAGGCAAAATATTGACGGGTTTAAATTCAAAAATCTTAGCTTAGATAATTGGCTTAGGTGTTTTAATTGGTGTTTTTTTGTTTTCTTATACAAGTTAATTGCAGACAAAGACTTTTGTTTTCTAATAAGCAAATTTGCTGTTTCTAAAAAGTTGCTTGTCAAAAATTAACACGACAAAACAATAATTCCCCCCCTTTAATTGTTTGACTAAACAAAAATAAATGTGTATTATATATGTATACATAAATATAGGTGTCTTTTAATTTTAGCCATAAAGCAATAAGTTAAAAGAGGCCAAACAAGCTGCTAACTAAAAAGGGTGGCAAAAAAACCTTGAAGAAAGCTAACTGCATAAAATATGATATTTGATTTATCAAGTTATCAATTTATGCGAAGCAAATTCGGATAGGCAAAAAAGGAGAAAAAAATTAACCATGGCAAAAAAATTCGTTTTCATGTTTGAAGAAGGCAACGAAAGCCAAAAAGAGTTATTAGGCGGTAAAGGTGCTAACCTTGCTGGCATGGTAGCTTTAGGACTTCCAATCCCATCGGGATTTACAGTATCGACAGAATCTTGTACTGATTACTACGCTAAAGGCAAAAAAGTCGACAAAGAAATTGTTAAACAAATCTTTGAGTGCGTAATTAAATTAGAGAAAAAAATGGGCAAGAAATTTGGCGATCTTAATGATCCATTACTTGTGTCAGTGCGTTCAGGTAGCCGTGCTTCTATGCCGGGCATGATGGACACTATTCTTAACTTAGGTCTAAATGATAAGTCAGTTGAAGGCTTAGCTAAAAAATCGGGCAATGCTAGATTTGCTTATGACTCTTACCGTCGTTTTATCCAAATGTTTAGTGATGTAGTTATGGGGCAAGAAAAACATGTTTATGAAAGAATCTTAGACGAGATTAAAGCTAAAAAAGGCGTTAAAAATGATAACGAATTATCAGCGGAAACTCTAAAAGAAATTGTTAAAACATTCAAAGCTAAATACAAAGCTAACCAAGGTAAAGAGTTCCCTCAAGACCCGAAAGAGCAACTATTAGCTGCAACAGAAGCGGTATTTAAATCGTGGGACAACCCGCGTGCAAACTCTTACCGTCGTATGCATGATATTCCTTACGAGTGGGGAACAGCGGTTAATATTCAAGCGATGGTGTTTGGCAATAAAGGCGATACTTCAGGTACAGGCGTTGCGTTCAGTCGTAACCCAGCTACTGGTGAAAAGGCTTTATATGGCGAATACCTTATGAACGCGCAAGGCGAGGATGTGGTTGCTGGCATCAGAACTCCACTTCCAATCTCTGAGCTTCAAAAAGCTAACCCTAAAATTTATGACGAGTTTTTTGCTATTACGCAAAAACTAGAAAAACATTACAAGGACATGCAAGACATGGAGTTTACTATCGAAGAGGGTAAACTATATATGTTACAAACGCGTAATGGTAAGCGTACTGCTGCGGCTGCACTTAGAATCGCTGTGGAGCTTGTTAAAGAAGGTATGATTGACGAGAAGAAAGCACTTCTGATGATTGACCCTAAATTATTAGATGCACTTCTTCATCCGCAGTTTGAAGCTAAAGCATTAGCAGCTGCTAAGCCTATTGCTAAAGGTCTAGCGGCTAGTCCTGGTGCTGCTGCTGGTAAAATTGTATTCACTCCTGAAACTGCAGTAGAGTGGCACAAAAAAGGCGAGAAAGTAATTCTTGTAAGATTAGAGACTACACCTGAGGATATTGAAGGTATGGCAATTGCACAAGGTATTCTTACAGCTAGAGGTGGTATGACAAGTCATGCGGCGGTTGTAGCTAGAGGTATGGGTACTTGTTGCGTAGCGGGTTGTGGTGATTTAATTTGCGACGAGCACGCTAAAAAAGCAACTATCAATGGTCAAACTTATAAAGAAGGCGACACAATGAGTCTTAATGGTTCTACAGGTAACATCTATGCAGGTGTATTGCCTACGGTAGAAGCTAGCTTGTCGGGCGATTTTGGTACTATCATGGCATGGGCAGATAAATACCGTGCGTTAAAAATTCGTACTAATGCTGATACTCCTAAAGATACAGCTAGAGCTATCGAGTTAGGTGCGCAAGGTATTGGTTTATGTCGTACAGAGCATATGTTCTTTGAAGGCCCTAGAATTATGGCAATGAGAGAAATGATTGTTGCTAAAAATGTTAAAGACCGCGAAAAAGCGCTAGCTAAATTGCTTCCTTACCAAAAGAAAGACTTCAAAGAGATTTATAAAACTCTTAAAGGTATGCCAGCGACAATTCGTTTCCTAGATCCGCCACTTCACGAGTTTGTTCCGCACGATGCAGCAGGCGTTAGTGCACTTGCTAAAGAGCTTAAAATGTCTGAGGGCGACCTTAAAAACATTATCGATAGCTTGCACGAATTTAACCCAATGTTAGGACACCGTGGTTGCCGTCTATCTATAACTTATCCAGAAATTGCTGTTATGCAAACTACTGCGGTTATAGAGGCTGCTATCGAAGTTAACAAAGAAAACAAAATGAATGTAATTCCAGAAATTATGATTCCTCTTGTTGGCGAAGTTAAAGAGTATAAATATCTTAAAGAAGTTGTAGTTGCTACAGCTGATGCTTTAATTAAAAAAGCAAAAGCTAAACTAACATACTTAGTTGGTACTATGATTGAAATTCCTAGGGCTTGTATCGTTGCTGACCAAATTGCAGCAGAAGCTGAATTCTTTAGCTTTGGCACAAACGATTTAACTCAAATGACATTTGGTTTTAGCCGTGACGATGCTGGTAAATTTTTAGATGACTATTATGGCAAAAAGATTTACGAGTCAGACCCGTTCGCTAAAATTGACTTTACTGGTGTTGGTGAGCTTATGAAAATGGCTGTTACTAAAGGTAAACAAGGCCGTCCTTCTATCAAACTTGGTATTTGTGGCGAGCACGGTGGTGATCCAGCATCTGTTGAGTTCTGTCATGATATCGGTTTAGAGTATGTGTCATGTTCTCCGTACCGTGTACCAATCGCAAGATTGGCAGCGGCTCAAGCTAATATCAAAAAACCAAGAAAATAATCTTGTATTAAATAAAAATCCTGTCTGACGAGGCAGGATTTTTATTAATTATTTTTTTGGGGGAAAACTTTTATAAAAGTTTTCCCCCAAACCTCGCCTTTTCAAAATTTTTAGATATAGGCTAGTGTTTTGTAAAAGTATAAAAGTTTTTTGAAGGTTTGGAAACTTTTTTACAAAAAAGTTTCTAAGAAAAATTCCAATTATCTTTTGCAAAAGTTTTCCCCCCAAGAAAAGTAACGCTAATTTTTATTTTACATATAATGGTTTTATGCAAAATAAATTAAGAACAGACTATGGTCCTACGCCATATGTTATAGATATAAACAGGGCAACATTAGCTAATGATACATATAGGACAGCTATTTGGACGGGCAAATATTTGCAGTCTACTTTAATGTGTATAAAAGTAGGCGATGATATAGGTTTAGAGGTTCATCCCGACACTGACCAATTTTTAAGATTAGAGCAAGGCTGCGGTGTTGTAACAATGGGTAGTGCTAAAAACAATATGTTTTTCCAGCAAAATGTATATGCCGATGACGCAATTTTTGTACCAGCAGGTACTTGGCACAATGTAATAAATACAGGCAAAGAACCCCTAAAAATTTACACAATTTATGCCCCTCCGCATCACGCGTGGGGAACAATCCACGAAACAAAAGAAGTAGCGATGAGAGAAGAGGAGTAATATATTTTTTTTGGGGAAAATTTTTGTAAAAGTTTCCCCCAAACCTCCTTTCAAAACTTTTATACTAGGCTACCTCAAAAAACAGCTATTCAATTGAGTAGCTATTTTTTGATTTTAAGCCAAAATATCATATTTTATCCTAGCTTTTTCGATAGACTTAATTTTTTGCAAGGTATATAATTATATTTATATATAATAGTACTTACAAAGACTATATAAATTCTTATAAAAAATGCCAAATTTTATTGAAGAAATCGTTGCTGCCGATATTAAGGCAAAACGCATAAAAAAAGTAGCGGTTAGGTTTCCGCCCGAGCCAAATGGATATTTGCATATAGGACATGCAAAAGCAATTTGCCTAAATTACTCTTTAGCTAAAAAGTTTAAGGGTGTTTTTAATTTGCGATTTGATGATACTAACCCTGCTAAAGAAGACACCGAGTATGTAGACGCTATTACAAAAGATGTAAAATGGTTAGCGAAACCTACAGCAATTTTTTATGCTAGTGATTATTTTGATAAAATGTACGAGATAGCAGTTAAGCTAATAAAAAAAGGTTTAGCTTATGTAGATGATACAAGTGGCGATGATATTAAAAAAGAACGAGGCACGCTGACGGTTAAAGGTACAGATAGTAAACGCCGAAATCGTTCAGTTGACGAAAATCTTAAACTTTTTACAGACATGAAAAACGGTAAGTTTAAGGACGGCGAGGTTGTATTGCGTGCAAAAATTGATATGGCTAGCCCTAACATGAATATGCGCGACCCTATTTTGTACAGAGTGCTTCATGCGCATCATTATCGTACAAAAAATAAATGGTGCATATATCCTATGTACGATTTTGCACATACTATAGAGGACGCACTAGAGGGCATAACACATTCTTGTTGTTCGCTAGAGTTTGAGAATCACCGTCCGCTTTACGATTGGGTTGCGATTAACGGCGAGTTTAATCCAAGACCAAACCAATATGAATTTGCAAGATTAAATTTGCGTCGAACGGTTATGAGTAAACGCTACTTAAAAAAACTAGTAGATGAAAAATTTGTTGAAGGGTGGGACGACCCGCGTATGCCAACGCTTTGTGGGCTTCGCCGTAGAGGTTATACTGCAAAAAGCATTATCGATTTTTGCGATCGTACGGGCGTTAGTAGGGCTAATAGTTTGGTAGAGCCAGCACAGCTTGAGGCATGCATTAGAGAAGAGCTAAATAACACTGCCCATCGTGTTATGGCGGTATTAGACCCAATTGAGCTTGTAATTCTAAATCGTCTTGATAATTTTAGCGAGGAACTCAACTTTGAGTATCCAGTTAAAGGCGAAAACTTTAGTCGTAAAATTACATTCAGCAATAGAGTTTTTATCGAAAGAGACGACTACATGGACGAGCCAGTTAAGGGGTATAATAGATTAAGCCTTAATGGTTTAGTTAGATTAAAGGGCGCTTACATTATAGAATGCGTAAAAGCAGACAAAGATGCTAGCGGAAAAGTTATTAAACTATATGCTAACATTATAGAGGGCACAAAGTCTGGCGAAGTGCAAGAAGGTGCTCCAAAAGCAAAAGGTGTTATTCATTGGGTAAATGCAAAAGACTATGTCGATTTCACTGCAAGGCTTTACGACTATTTACTACTAGACGATGTTGCCCCAGAAGCTGACCTAAAGGTTAGAATAAATCCTAACTCGCTACAAATTAAAAAAGGTGTAGCCGAAACTTATCTAAAACAAGCAAAAAAATCACAATCATTCCAATTTTTAAGAATAGCCTATTTTGCAAAAGATACTGCAAAGACAAAAGACTTAGTCTTTAATAGAGTAGTAGAGCTAAAAGATAATTCTAAACCAAAATAAAAGTATATAAAAAAATCATGTCAAAACGAGAAACAGTATTAGAAACGCCGCAACCAGAGCCGATTAAAGGAAAAGGCAGAAAAACAAAAAAGGCAACGAGCCCTCAGAAAGAGTGCGTAGAGAAAAAAAAGAAGCATGCTTTTAGAGAGGCATTTTGTAAAATTCTGCCCATAGCGCCCACAGGTAAAGATGATATAATTGCAAAAAATCAGCTTGCCTACATGGAACGCAAGCGCAAAAGGCGTCTTAAAAAGATGATTGCTTTTGGCATTTTTTGTGCTGTCATTTTAGCTATAATGTTGTTTAGTTTACTAGCCAGTCATGTTTTTGATAGAGGTATTTGGATAAGTAGATTTTTTGTCGGTATTGGTTATGTGTTAACGCACGGATTAAATGTAACCCATTTTTATGTGGCTACAGCTGAGTATGGGGTTTATGCAATTCAAACTATAACATTTCATCGAACATTTGTACTCTTAACTTTAGGTTATATAGCAATAACAATAACACATATGCTAATAAAATTACTAGCTATAAAAGCAGACAAGCGCAGAAAAACGATTGTTATGCTACTTGCTAGTTTGTTTAAGTTTGTAGCTTATGTTGTAATTATAATTTTGTTATTTGGTATTTTGGATGTAGACCCTGCAATTGGTGCCTCAATTATTGCTGCTGTCGGTATCGCAATCGGTTTCGGTGCACAAGGTGTAATTTCAGACTTGCTGACAGGTGTGTTTTTGATATTCGAAAATTCTTTAGAGGTAGGCGATATTATCACGGTTGATAGCTTTAGGGGCGAAGTTGAGGAAGTTGGCATGAGAACAACAAAGTTTACTTCCGTTACAGGCGATGTTATGGTTATAAACAACTCGCAATTAAAGAAGTTTGTAAACATGAGTATGCACCGTTCGCTTGCAATCTCAGAGTTTATTATCGAGTATGGCGAGGATATTGAAAGAGTGGAATATATTATTGGCGAGATTATTCCGCAACTTGCAGAGGAATATGCCGATGTAATTACAGAGGGACCGTTTTATAAAGGAGTTCAAAACTTTAACGAAAGTGGTGTAACAATCAGGCTAGTATCAAAATGCGATGAGACAGAAAGGATGCAGTTAGAGAGAGATCTAAACCGAGAAATTAAGTTTGTATTTGACAAAAATGGTATAAAACTTGCTATTCCTAAAGTTGGTCTTATGCAGCATGTTGATAAACCTAAAACTCAAACTGCTAGCACTAAAAGTAAAGGAAGCTATATTAAAAAAACTCCAACTAGGGCAACTAAAAAAGGGCCAACGGATGATTAGCGGTAAATCAAAAAGCTAAGTACAATGTTTGATATTGCGCTTAGTGTTTTTGTTTAGAAAATTAGTTTATACAGCTAGCGGGTGCCTTCCAGCTGTAGCGGCATTTAAGATGATAAGAAATGTATACTATTATTATTTTACATTTTCAATTTTGCATTCTCAATTTGGGGCAGGATAAATATACATAGATTATGCTGTATGCAAATTTGGTATTTTCTATATTAAAACTTATTTTAGGAGTTGCGATATTTTTATTTGCTATTAAGATTTTTAGCAGTAGTCTAAAAAATCATTTTGGTGCTAAAATTAAGCCGTTGTTTGAAAAGGTGGGCAATAATAGATTTGCAGCACTTGGCATTGGAGCAGGAGCGACAGCACTAATGCAATCTAGCACTGCAACGACTGTTATGACTGTGGGGCTTGTTAATGTAGGGGTGCTAACGCTTTTTCAATCGACTGCTATAATAATGGGTGCGAATGTTGGTACTACTCTAACTAGTGTTTTGGCGGCATTTTCTAGCTTGCAGATAAAGTATTTGTTAATGTCGCTTAGCTTTATTGGATTCTTTATTTATATAAATTTTAAGGATAAAAAATTATTGGGTAGTCTTTTTATTGGACTTGGTGGAATTTTTATTGGGCTAGAATTGTTGTCTTTAAGTTTTAGTAACAGTACTATTTTGCAAGGATTTTTTAGCGGCCTTTTTGCTAGAGTATCGTTTCCGCTTGCTCTCATTGCGCTAGGGGCAGTTTTTACGGCAGTAATTCAATCATCGAGTGCGAGCACAGTAATTTATATGAGTATGTTAGCAAACGGATTGTTGTCATTTAATAGTGCAGTTTTTTTAATTCTTGGGTCGGAGATTGGCACTTGTCTAACAACGCTAATCGCTTCAAGTAAAGCTACTACAAGCGCAAAGAGAGCCGCATTTGTACATTTATTATTTAATCTTTTAAGTGCAATAATCTTTACTGCTATAATGTGGCCGTTTGGTAGTATCATAACATTATGGTACACAAATTTAGTTACAACTGCCGCATGGCAACTTTCAATTTTTCAGGTATTTTATAATGTGGCAAGTGTACTGATACTTATTTGGTTTATAAAACCATTAAATAAATTAGTATCGTTTGTTATAAGGGAAAAGCGAGTGCAAACTAATTTGTGCAAAAGAAATAGCTTGCAATTATGATTGTACTCTGATATAATTATACATATGGAAAATCTTACTCAAGATAAAATTGGCGAAATGGATGAAATGGCAGACAAAAATGCTTTAGATAATAATCAGTCGATAAATAATAAAAATCAAACAATAGCAGATTTCAGAGAATTGTCTAAATCGCTGTTTGACGCTACGCAAGCTAGAAAAAAGACTCTCTTAATTTTTATTATAACGGTGTTTTCGATTTGTCTTGTACTGATGGTCGTGGCGAGTATTTGGGATTATCAAATTGCGACTGCTCTAAATCATCCTACGGCGAGTCTTAGTTGGTTCTTGCATTATTATGGCGAGTGGCCGGCACCCTTTATAATAAATGTTGGCTTTATGGTTGTGCTTTATGTGTATCTTATTAGAACCCGTAAAAAAGGCAATTATTTGTTTTTGTTATTTTTAATTCCGTTAGCAGGCGCATTTGTTTTTAGCTATTTTTTCACAAACGGAGTACTAGACATAACATGGGGACTAGCCTTAACAATTACAATTGTTAGTATAGGTGTTATGTCTTTATTTTCATTTTTAGTTCCAAGAGAAAAATTAGTAAAAGTTTTATTTTTCTTAATGCTTTGCTTTATCATAGCAAACCTTGCATATTTTTTAATGCTTTTTACAAAATGGCTTTGGGGCAGAGTTAGGTTCAGAGACATAGGCTGTGTGCTGGACCCTGGAATAGGTTTTACTCCGTGGTTTAGAATTAATGGCCCTAATGGCAATGAGGCGTTTTTCTCGGGTCATGCTTTGGCGGCACTTAGTTTTACTTTTGTATGGATGATACCGCCAATATTTAATATTAAAAATAGAGTTGCAATTGCTCTAATGTATGGGATATCAAGTTTTTATGCACTTGCCATGATGTGGGGTAGGATAGTAACAGGTGCACATTATTTGTCTGATGTTACTATGAGTGTAATTATTTTTGTTAGCTTTACCATGTTAGTACTAAGTTTTATATTCTTTAGGAAATTACGAAAGCAACGAAAATTAGCAAAAAAAGAATTTGCGAGGTAGCCAATTAGAATTTTGAAAAGGGGGTTTGGGGGAAAACTTTTACAAAAGTTTTCCCCAGTAGTAATATCGTTGCATAAATTCTTGCAAGAGGCTATACTTATATTTATATGAAATCTAGTAGGCGAGCAATAGTAGTTGTAGCTGCGACTATAGCAATTCAGTTGACTGTAGGCATAGCGTACATTTGGAGTGCATTTCAAAACGGAGTAACTGATACCTTATTTGGCGGAAATGATGTTTTAGGAGGCGTTACTTTTTCTATTCTTTTGGGTGTGCTTTCTATATCCAGTATTTTTGGCGGAATGCTTGCACGCAAATTTTCTACTAGGGCTGTGGTTATAGCTGGCGGAATTTTAGTTGGAATTGGCTTTTTGACAGCAGGGTTTGTAAGACCACCGTTTGGTTGGGTGCTATGGATAACTTACGGATTGCTTGGTGGTATTGGCATGGGCTTTACATATTCTACAACAATTGCTTGTACGCAAAAATGGTTTCCGCATAAAAAAGGACTTATAACAGGAATTGTAATTGCAGCACTCGGAATTGGTACAGTTGCGTTTACTCCGTTTGTAACTTGGCTTATTGGTATCTTTGGTGGCGAAGGTGTAGGCGAGAGTAACACCTTTATGATTTTAGGCGGTATCGTTGCAGTACTGTGTACTGTTGGCGGATTGTTTATGGTCAATCCGCCAGAGAACTATCTTAAAGAAAAATTGGCTCAGTTGCAACAAGAGTGCGAGGCATGTCCTTCACCTCCAAGCGTAAGTGAGATGACGATAAACGATGCGACAACTTGTGGTGAAATAGAGACCAGTCAAAAATCGGTTAAAATAAAAGTAGATGAAGATTGTGAAGTTTGCGCACCTAAACCAGCTGTTTATGGGTTAACACTGCCAGTTAAAAAAATTAGAAAGGTTAGGCAAAATGAGTTTGTCTCTAAAAATTTATCAGCATTGCAAATGATAAAAACAGGACATTTTTATCTAATTGTTTTTGCTTTCTTGTTAGCTTGTTTTAGCGGCCTTATGATTATCAATTTTGCCAGACCAATTGCGTTGATTGTGGGTTTAAGCGATAGTGTTGCGTTTATTGCAATTGTTGCGATAGGATTATCAAACTCTGCGGGCAGAATACTTTGGGGTGCTTTGTCTGATAGAGTAGGTAGGCTTAATATGGTAATTATTTTAATTGCTGCAACGGCCCTCTTTGCACCGTTTTTGTCAATTGCACCAGCTGCGATGGTTATAGTGCTTATTGGGTTGATAGGATTATGTTACGGCGGAATACTTGCGATTTTTCCCGCTCTCACTGCTGATGTGTTTGGTTCTAAAAACCTAGCAACGAATTATGGATTTGTTTTGTTAGGGTTTGGCATAGGTGCAATTGCAGCGTCTGTTATAGGTGGCATGTTTATAAGAACAGCCAGAACATACACCAACATAACCTACATGTTACCTGCATTTTTTATTGCAATGGCAACAGCGATACTATCGATTTGTTTATTAGTCGTGTTAAAAATTCTAAACAAAAAGAGTAAAAAGACTTGCAAATAAATGATGGGTGTTTTATACTAATATAGTTGCCTATATTTGGGCATATTTTTTGGTGTAATTTACGCAGCAAAAGAAAACGAATTTGTAGGGTTTTTATCTTAAAGGCTCTAGTAAAAAATTAGGAGGTATACAGTCATGGCTGTACCAAAACGCAAACAAAGTAAACAACGCACAAACACTCGTTTTGCAAACTATAAAGCAGAGATGCCACCGGTTGGCAGTTGTCCACAATGCCACGAAAGCAAACTTAGCCACAGAGTGTGCAAGCATTGCGGTTTTTATGATGGCGCACAAAGAGTAGATGTGTCTAAAGCAAAAGCAGAGTAATTCGATTGAAAATTCTGCTTGATGTTCATGGTGGCGACCATTCGCCGTCCGAGATTATAGACGGTGCTATATCAGCACTAAAAGATGACCGTTGCCTAAAGTTAGTAATTGTGGGCGACGGTATTTTGATTAAAAATCGACTGATTGAATTTAAGGCTGATTTGTCAAGGGTAGAGATTGTTAATGCTACAGAGGTTGTAACTAACGACGATATTGTAAGTGAGGTAATAAATTCTAAAAAAGATTCGTCTATGGTTAGGGGGTTAGAGCTAACTGCAAAGAGGGACGATATTTTAGGAATGATATCGGCGGGCAGCACAGGGGCAATGCTAACGGGTGCTACTAATATTATTGGTATGATAAATAATGTGCAGCGGGCGGCGCTTGCACCAATACTACCAAACATAAACGGTGGGCGATTTTGTATAGTAGATGGTGGTGCTTGCACAGTTAGTACGGCTTTTCATTTATCGCAGTTTGCGCTCATGGGTAGCGTTTATATGCAGACGCTTTATAATTTGGATGCTCCTAGAGTTGCGCTTGTATCTAATGGTACCGAGGATACTAAAGGTAGTCCGCTGACAAAAGAGGCATTTGCTTTATTAAAAAATCTGCCAATAAATTTTGTTGGCAATATGGAGTGTAATGATGCACTTCTTGGCGATTATGAAGTACTAGTATGTGATGGGTTTACGGGTAATGTCTTATTAAAATCGCTTGAGGGTGCAAGAGGTGCATTTTTAACGCTTCTTAAAAATGCTCTAATGTCAAATTTAAGGTCTAAAATTGGCGGCAAGTTAATTAAGCCCGCTGTAAAAAAAATGTTAGGCACTTTAGGAATGGATACTCTAGGTGCCGGCGCATTTTTAGGGTTTAGGAAATTAGTAGCTAAAGCTCATGGCAATTCTAAAGCCAAACAAATAAGAGCCGCACTCCTTCAAGTAGCAAAAATGGGTGAGTTGGTGCCTAGGTTAGAAAAGTTGTTTTTATAAACGCTTTTCTTTTTGGAGGAAAACTTTTGCAAAAGTTTTCCTCCAAACCCCCTTTCAAAACTCTTTTTATAATGTCCGATGATAGCTAGCTTAATAGCTTGTTATTTCCGATCTCTGTTTTCCACATAACGCTTTATATCATTACTCAGTTGCTAATTCCATTTTTTGGTACGCGATCAAATACTTAAAATTTTTTGAAGGTTTGGAAACTTTTTTGAAAAAAAGTTTCCAAGAAAAAAATCTTTATTTTATCAGTTGCTGTAGATTGCTTTCGTTTTGTAAACCTATAATTTTTTTGACTATTTCGCCATGGTTAAATAATATTAAAGTAGGAATACTACTAACGCTGTATTTAACAGCTAGGTTTTCGCATTCGTCAATATCTAGTTTGCAGACTTTTATTTTATCTTTGTTTTTGTTTGCAAAATCAATAAGGATTGGTGTCTGCATTCTACAGGGTCCACACCAATTCGCAAAGAAGTCTACTAGTACTGGTAGACTTTTTTCCTTTATAACCTCTTGTGTAAATGTTTTTTCGTTTATGTTTATCATAGTTTTCGTTTATTTTTTTT
>Ga0123355_10003358_pt1 | contig 22912 bp, 24 predicted proteins | sample TergutEmb28metaG_3_FD_89872 | JGI IMG/M metagenome (GOLD analysis project Ga0123355, IMG submission 89872) | Embiratermes neotenicus P1 segment gut microbial communities from Petit-Saut dam, French Guiana - Emb289 P1 | ecosystem: Host-associated > Arthropoda: Insects > Digestive system > Gut ... | reverse complement strand
TCGCAGACGGCGGGTGTTTTGTAAATGTAAAGAGGGTGGCTCTGCAAGAGCCGGGTGTTTTGTAAAAAAAGTAAGTGGTTGCCACAGGGGACCGTATCAGAACTTGCGTTTTGATACAGCCCCCGTAAGACTGAAATATGTTTAGATTAAACCGATGGGGTTTCCCATCGGTTTAACTCTGTAGGGATGCTTGTAGTTCCTCTAGTTTTTCTTGGGTTATAAGAGCAGTCTTGTCTGTTCCTCTAAATGTGGCAACATATGTCCACCGCCCATAAGGGTGAACGCTTGCTATGGCGGAGGTATTGATGATGTACGCCCTGTGGCATCTAAAAAAGTTTCCGCCATCGAGCTTTGCCCAAAGAGAATTCAGGCTTTCAGAGGTAGTGTATGAGTCATCTGATGTGACGATATATGTAACCCTGTTTTCTCTGTAAATCAGAAGAATATCTTTTGTCTGCAAGAAGTTCATGCCTTCTTTATTTTTGAGCAAGATCGTCTTGGCAGTGGTAGTTTTGATGCGAAGTTTCTCTTTTTGGAGCTTGCGAAGGGTCTGACGGATTCTGTCTGTTTTAAAGGGCTTGAGCAAGTAGTCAGCCGCATAAAGCTCGAATGCCTCAGGCATATATTCACTATGTGCAGTGCAAAACACCTTGGATGTGTTTGGCAGGGCAGAGGCGATTTCTTTAGCGGCTTGTGTGCCTTTCATAATCGGCATGTCAACATCGAGAAAGACTATATCGGGTCGAAGCTCAAGACAGAGCTGCACAGCCTGTGCGCCGTCTGCTGCTTCGCCTACACATTCCATTGACTCCATGCTTTCTATTGTCTTTCGCAACACAAGCCGCATACCTGCATCGTCATCAGCTATGACAATTCTCATTTTCATCTTCTGCGAGACCTCTTAGATATTGGAGAACCTATAATTTCAGACATTATTACTGCATTTCTTGCTGTCTGTGCATCAATACGGATGCCGTTTGCACCGGGTGACACTAGATGAGCTGATGCAAAAGCATTTTGTGTCGCAACAGGCGCTCCCTTGGGGGGCGATTGTGAATTCGCCCCTTCGGAAGATTGACTTGCTTTTAACTTGGTGACTTCATCTTGAAGTACCTGAACTCTATTTCTAAGGTACGCTAATCTTGTTGAGGCATCAATGGTAGCATCCCGTGATTCTTGAGTTTGCTTTTTTTTGTTAGACCATAGCTTACTTAGGTCAACTGAGTCTGATTCAAGCTCCGCAAGAACCTGTCGAGCCAACTTATCAAAGCTATATAGCATGGAAGCACCACCTTTCACATCTTTTTAAGCCTCGTACTAAGAATCTGATTGCTGCGTAGCCTCGTCAGTGCCCGCAATGGAATTTCTCATCTGCGTATCGGAAATTACATTCATCATATTGTAATAATCCATTACGCCGAGATTGCCTTCACGAAACGCTGCTGCCATAGCTGCCGGAACTTCGGCTTCGGCTTCGACGACCTTAGCTCTCATGTCTTGAACTTTAGCACGCATTTCTTGCTCTACAGCGACAGCCATTGCACGTCTTTCTTCTGCCTTTGCCTGCGCAATGCGCTTATCCGCCTCAGCCTGATCGGTCTGCAGATGCGCACCGACATTTCTGCCGACATCTATATCAGCTATATCTATTGAAAGTATTTCAAAAGCTGTTCCGGCATCGAGGCCCTTTCCTAGGACTATCTTTGAAATCTTGTCCGGGTTTTCCAGAACTTCTTCGTGAGACTCGGCACTACCTATTGTAGTTACGATGCCCTCACCGACACGGGCGATTACGGTCATTTCGCCTGCACCGCCGATTAATCTGTCGATATTGGCTCTGACGGTTACTTTAGCTTTTGCAGTCAGTTCAATACCGTTTTTCGCTATTGCTGAAATAGGTGGAGTCTCGATGACTCTTGGATTGACACTCATTTGAACAGCTTCGAGTACATCACGCCCTGCGAGGTCAATCGCCGCTGCTCTTTCAAATTCCAGTGGAATATTGGCTCTTTGAGCTGCAATAAGAGAGTTTATGACTCTGTCAACATTGCCGCCTGCCAGATGATGTGCTTCCAGTTTGCTGGTCTGGATGGTAAGACCTGCTTTGACAGCTTTGATTTGTGGATTGACGATTCTTCCGGGTGGCACTCTGCGAAGTCGCATACCTACTAAAGTTAAAATGCCTACTTTTACATTGGCAGCTACTGCGCTTATCCACAAGAGGACAGGAACGAGGGTGAAAAACAGCCAAAGAAATGCAACTACTGCCAGGACGATTACGAGAATTAACCAAATTTCCATATTAATTATGATTCCTTTCAAATTTTTTGAGACTTCTCTCTATTAAGCTGAGGGGAGTCGAACTCCCATCGGGTTAAGTCGGGATACATGCGTTAGTTATTCCGGGCTGTCACTGTCTTTTGCTCTGACAACGATTCTGTTACCTTCGATTTCGATGACTTCTATCAATGTGTCTTTTTCAATATATTCGCCTTTGCTGACAACATCCAGCTTGACACCATCGAAATTGGCACTTCCTGCGGGGCGGCACAAGGTTAAAACGGTGCCTGTTTTTCCCATGAGATACTTAAGGTCTTCGGTGCCGGAAAAGCCTTGCTCTACAGTTTCAGTTTCATATAAAATCAGCTGTTTTGGCAGGCGCTTGGAGAAAAACAACAGGAAAATTGTGAGTAGCAGCAGTATTATCACGAAGAAGATCCCTGTAAGCATAAGACCTTGAATCAACGTTTGAGCGGTAACAAGGATACACACGACGAGGCTTATGAGTCCTAATATCCCGAAAATTCCAAATCCCGGAGTATACATCTCTAAGATGATGAACCCAATACCCAATACAAACAATGTTATGGATATCCATGAGAAGCTTGATAATAGTTCAATGAATTCCATTAGACCACCTCCTTGGTAAGCTGATGGGAGTCGAATCCCATCGGTTTATGATGTTAAGAATAGTTGGGTTTTTATATTTGCACAACATATATGTGCCGGAATATACATATTTTACGCTGAAATGTCATTATTTGATGCCTGGCAGTTTAGCGATGCGCACACTAGCGAGGGATAAAGCCTTCGAAAACCGTCTCATATTCGTCAGAGATGACCCAGATTTTCCCATTATATTTGTTTATGATATCTCTACATATTGATAGCCCCATACCTTCGCCGTTTCGTACTCTGGTCGTAAATCCGGTTTCGAAAATCTTATCCCAATTTTCTTGCGGTATGATAGGGCCGTTATTCGAAATTTTAAATCTAAAACTATGAATATCCTCAAATAACTCAATGATGAGCCAGGCATCCTTGTCAGAGGCGATTTCTGAAAGGGCATTGATGGAGTTGTCTATGATATTGCCGAATAACTTGCATAATTCCCAGTCAGGAACAGGCATTTCAGACAGTGCCGAGCTTATTTCTATGGATACATCTACACCATTTCTTTCTGCTGTCTGACGTTTTGCTTCTAAAATGGCGTTGACTGCGGGGATTGATGTCCGAAGTGAGCTGCTGACCTTTTCTATGGCATCATACACTTTGTCGATATATGAATTTGCTTCTTCGTGTTCATTAAGCTCTATAAGACTGTGAACTACTTGTAGGTGATTTAAGAAGTCATGGCGCTGAGCCCGCATGGTGTTGTTGAGCTTGTTGAGGTCTTCGAGTGACTGTTCTGTCTGTCTGAGTCTCAGATTGTGTGATGCCATCGGGCGCAAGAGCATAATGGTAATCACCGCACTGCAGAAGGCTAACAGCGATATAAAAGGCAGAGTCAGACGTTCCGGCTCTAAAGCCGCATCAAAGCTGACAGTGAAGATATATATAGTTATGGAGATGATAAGCGCAGCGAGCAAGACACTCAATACTGCCATCAATATAAGAGTCTTATGGATATTTAGATTTCTCATTTTGTTACCTATATAAACTTAAGTTCTGAGTTAGAGGTGTTATTTCTTAAATGAGTCTTTTAATGCGACAGCACGGTTGAATACGAGCTTGCCGGGTTTGGAATCTACATTATCAACGGCGAAATAACCCAACCGCAAGAATTGGAATTTATCCGGGTAAGTCGCATTTTCCAGTGACTTCTCGACTTTGCAATCATGCAGGATTTCGAGCGAGTTCGGATTGAGGTATTCGGTAAAATCCTTATCAGAACCGTCCGGATCGGGATCTGTAAAAAGATTGTCATAAACCCGCACTTCGGCAGAGACAGCGGTCTGAGAGTCAACCCAGTGAATTGTACCACGTACTTTGCGACCGTCCGGCGTTGTGCCACCTCGAGTCTCGGGGTCATATTCGGCAGTGACTGCTATCACATTGCCGTCATTATCCGTTTCATATCCTGTACACTTAACAATATATGCAGATTTGAGCCTGACTTCATTGCCGACGAACAAACGATTATATTTCTTCGGTGGCTCAACCATAAAATCGTCACTCTCAATCCAAACTTCATGGGAGAATGTGATTTCACGTGTTCCGGCATTTTCGTCTTCCGGATTATTTTCTATGGTAAAAGTCTCTGATTTGTCTTTGGGATAATTGGTTATTGTAAGTTTTATGGGTCTTAAGACTGCCATTGCACGTCTTGCAATGGTGTTTAAATCTTCTCTGAGGCAATGCTCAAGGAAAGCATAATCGACCGTGCTGTCAACCTTTGCCACGCCGACTCTCTCGCAGAAATTGCGGATAGACATAGGAGTGTAACCCCTACGGCGCAAGCCACAAAGTGTGGGCATTCTTGGGTCATCCCAACCTGCTAAGAAGTCTTCTTCGACTAGACGGCGAAGCTTGCGCTTGGACATGACGGTATAATTTATGCCTAATCGGGCAAATTCGATCTGCCTTGGATTGGACGGGACATCGCAATTTTCGATAACCCAATCATAGAGTGGTCTGTGATCTTCATACTCTAATGAACACAGTGAATGTGTGATGTTCTCCAGTGCATCTTGTATAGGATGCGCCAGGTCGTACATAGGATAGATACACCATTTATCCTCTTGACGATGGTGATGGGCGTATCGAATACGATATAGCACGGGGTCACGCATGTTCATATTACCGCTTGCTAAGTCTATTCTTGCCCTGAGAGTCATCGCCCCTTCCGGGAATTCTCTGTTTTTCATGCGCTCGAACAGGTCGAGACTTTCTTCAATGGGGCGGTCTCTATATGGTGAGGTGGCAGGAGTGTTGTAATCGCCACGCCTTTGCTTAAATTCTTCGGGCGAAAGCTCACAGACATATGCAAGGCCTTTCTTTATAAGCCCGACTGTGAGCTCATAGGTCTTGTCAAAATAATCACTGCCGTAATAAAATCTGTCATCCCACGAAAAGCCGAGCCACTCTATATCTTCTTTGATGGCATCGACATATTCTTCATCTTCTTTGACGGGATTGGTGTCATCCATTCTCAGATTGCAAAGTCCGCCATATTTTTCAGCTGTACCGAAGTCTATAACCAAGGCTTTGCAGTGACCAATATGCAGATAACCGTTCGGCTCAGGGGGGAAGCGAGTGTGAACGGTACGCCCGTCAAATCGCCCGCCGGGCGCCAGGTCTTCCTCTACGAATGTATGAATAAAGTTTTTTGATAGTTCTTCCATTTGATGCACTCCATATAAATTTTTCGAAATTTTATATAATTATACATAAAATTTGATGCTTTTACAAATAGTTTGTGTTAGAATAAGCAAGCTGGGACTTTTTACCTGCAGGATTGTGGGATTTTAGACTGAAAGAGCGTAACTTCTTTCTCCTCAGCTTAGCCTGGCGGCGCGAACTTGAACCCGTTTTTTTAGTAAAACAGTTGTCACATAGCGTCGTTACAATCCCTTGAAAGGCGAAAGCATTCCTGCGGGCTTGTGCCTAGCTCTGCAACAACTGTTTTACTAAAAAAATCGCAGACCTCTGACTGTTGAATTTTGGTAATTATTGAGGCAGAGGACGACGGTGGGCTAACGCCCACCTAGGACGATAACGAAAAGAATTGCCAAAAGGCAATAGTCAGAGGCGGGTTCAAGTTCGCGCCGCCAGGCTACCCGAAAATGTGCCACTTATTCCCATAATGGGAATTGCGAGAGATGTGCGAAGTGACCATTCTTTGTTAGGGCGATGGGGGTTCGAATCCCCTCACCCTATGGTTGCTTTGTGCCGAGAGGGATACGAAAGGGAGAGTTGCTTTTATGATATTAATGGATTTAACGGTAGAAAATTTTGATGAAAACATCAGCCAGGGCAAGGTGTTTGTTGACTTTTGGGCGACATGGTGCGGTCCATGCAGAGCTCTTAGACCTGTAATGGAAGAACTTGCGAGCGATGTGGCAGGTCGTGCAACTGTCGTAAAAGTAGATATAGATGCGCAAAGTGCGCTTGCAGCACGCTTTAAGGTCATGAGTATTCCGACGGTAATAGTGTTTGAAAATGGTGTTGAGGTAAAGCGTTTTGTCGGCATGAAGCCAAAAGAAGATTATCTTGCAGAATTAAGCTGAGGAGAGTCCGACTCTCCTCAGCTTAAGCTTAAGGCAATGTGTGATTGTGGCAAGTTATTCGCAATAGAGCTATTTCATGTCTATATCTCATATTGCATTTCATAAAATCGCTCGAGAGTTATTAGATCTTCAAGCTCAAGTTCTCTTATGAGATTTACAGGGATGGCAAGGTTTAGGTTCTGACCATAAGTAAATGATCCTGATGCGATGCCTATGACCTGACCGAGAGCATTGAGCACCGGACCGCCACCGCTTCCGAACGAAATGGGTGCCGTAAACTGAATCATATTTTCCTCGCCCATCTCACGGTTTACATGTGCTATGATTCCATCAGATATGGAATTTATAAGGTCGTGCGGACTGCCGATAGCAAATACTCTATTCCCGGCATGAACAAGGCTTGAATCTGCGAGAGTTAGGTAATTTAGGTTGTCTTTTTCGAAATCCATCTCAATGATGACTAAATTAAAATAAGCATTTATTGCCTTAAGACCTGAGACTTCGAAGGTTTCACCGTTAAATAGCTCGATTGTTGCGCTTGAGGCACCCTGAATTACGTGCATGGCAGTAACGGCAAGCCCCTCAGCTGAAACAAAAAAGCCACTACCTGTCCTTATAGAACGTCCTCGCTGGTCAAATGTCTCAATCATAAAAATTGCATCAGCACTTCTTGTAAACAGTGATTCGGCAGGAATCGCTGCAGGCAATGAAATGTTAAGGCGCATTGCGGGATCGGCAATGCGTACCAATATAGCGCAAGCCTCGGCACGAGAAATGCTGCTGCTTCCAAAGAACGATCCAAACTGATCTGACCCTGTCAGTATTCCTGCACGGTACAACGCATAAACCGAAAGTCCCGAAGGGCTGTCAGGTGCGACATCAATAATTCCGAAATCGGGGATATCATTAATAATTGCAAATGCCTCATATGGCAGAGCATTATGCATTATAGTCGCAAATTCGGTGCGTGTAACAGGTGCCAGGTAGTCGCCGTGATATTCTATGATCTCACGTGACAAGGCATAGTCAGCATAGACAGCATAAAACGGAACAGACCGCTCAAAATTAGCCTCGCCCGTGCGGAATATGCTCGAAAGTCTTGCAGCAAGAGCGACGGTCTCACCCAAGGAGAGAAGACCGCCCGGATCAAATATATTGTTGCTTCTACCGTTAACTAAGCCAAAGTTAACAGCATCTCGCACATACCGTGCAAACCAGTCATCTGCGCTTACATCACTAAATTGACCATCGACAAAATTATCGGAATATACGAAGTTATCAAATCCCGGCTCGACGGCAAATGACTGAATCGGCAACAAGGCAAAAAGCAAGCAAGCGATGAGGACTGTTGAGGTTTTTTGAAGTGAAGTTTTTATCATTTTGATTCTTTCTGCTCAAGCATTGTTTTTATAATAGCGACAGCTCCGTCGATTCCGGTAAAGGATGAATTAATTACCAAGTCAAAATTATTAAGATTATCCCATTGCCGGTTGGTGTAATATTTGTAGTAATTCCTTCTGCTTTTATCAATTTTCTTTAGGTTATCCGCCGCTTTTTCGGGAGATAGATTATGATTTTCTACGGCGAAACGGATTCTGTCTTCTACCTCACCACGAATCATGACTTTAACGAGTGCCGGGTCTTCACGGAGCACAAAATCTGCGCAACGCCCAACTATCACACAACTGCCGTTAACGGAGAGTTCCTTGATAACTTCCGATTGGGCAAGAAATAGTTTGTCAGTTACCGGGATGTCGTAAAATGAAATGGAATCGTAGCTTGAATATGCGGAATAATTCAGATTATGCAGAAAAGTGTTAGGAAGATCTTCCGCACTTTTTGCGATAAATTCTTCTGACAGTCCGCTTTTTTGTGCCGTCAGGCTCCTAATTTCATCATCATAAAAAGGTATTTTAAGGTCTTTGGCTAATTTCTCCCCGATGAGTCTACCGCCGCTACCATACTCACGGCTTATGGTTAAAAGAAACTTTTCCATATATAATGATCCCCCTACGATGTAATGATCTTCATGATATCATAAATCATGCAAGTTTTCAAATTTAATGTAATATAGAGGTGTATTTTGATGTTATTTGAAAATAAAAAATATGTAATCTTTGACGGTGCTATGGGCACGATGTTGCAAAAGAGCGGGCTGAAATCGGGCGAGCGGTCGGACTTGATGAATATAAATCGCCCTGATGTTGTTGAAAATATTCATCGCTTGTATGTAGAAGCCGGGAGCGATATAATCTGTACGAACACTTTCGGCTCGAATGCTGATAATCTTGAAGGTACAGGATATACGCCGGAAGAAATAATAAACACAGCGATTGCAATTGCAAAGCGTGCAAGTGAGGGCAGAGCAAAAGTTGCTCTGGATATAGGGCCGACAGGTCGGCTCTTAGAGCCTATGGGTGATCTTGAGGTTAAGAGGGCTTATGAGATGTTTAAGCAACAGGCGATTGCAGGAGAGAGGGCAGGAGCAGACCTTGCAGCAGTTGTGACCATGAGCGACCTTGAGGAGATGAAAGCGGCTATTATGGCTGTAAAGGAAAACACAAGTCTTGAGATTCTTGCTTCGATGACCTTTGATAAGAGCGGGCGCACATTTATGGGTTGTGCTCCTGAGGATTTTGCTAAGACGGCAGAGAGTCTCGGAGTGGCTGCAGTTGGGCTTAATTGTTCATTAGAGCCGAAGGAGATGCTTGAGACAGCCAGGCGCATATCGGAAGCGACAAGTCTGCCGCTTATAGTGAAGCTAAATGCGGGGTTGCCTGCGCAGACGGGCGGTTATGATACAGGGCCTGTTGAGTTTGCAAAGCAGATGCTACCTTATAAAGAGATTGGGGCGAAGATTGTCGGCGGGTGCTGTGGTACGACACCGGAATATATAAAAGAGTTACGCAACGCTTTTTTGTAGGGGCGCCGCTTGCTGCGCCCGTTCTGCAAGGAAAGTATATCACAACACAAATTGGAGGTTTTTGTTTGAAAGAATTCAAACAAAACCAAAGGGCATGTACCAATCGCTCCCCCTGCGGGGAACCGCGAGTTGATGCACAATAATGACCATTCCTTTTATGGTCGTTTTGTATCTTGTTAATTCACGAAAGGAATGATCATTTTTATGTCAAAGGGTATTTTTACACCAACCAATATTTTATTACCTAGAAGCAATATATCAATGGAAAAATGGGCAGTTATTGCCTGTGACCAATTCTCGTCAGAGCATGACTATTGGGAGCGAGTTCGGGAGCTTGCAGGAGAATCACCGTCAACTCTTAAGATGATAATTCCGGAAGCATATCTGGAAGAAATAGATGAAGATGAGGAAATCGGGAAAATAAGCAAGATTATGGCTGATTATCTCGGTGGTAATATATTTAACGAAATTCCCGACAGTTTTGTGCTTGTTGAGCGGACACAGCCTGATGGGCGAGTGCGACGGGGTATCGTCGGCGCTCTTGACTTGGAAACTTACGAATTTGCGACAGATAATGCCGCAGTGAGGGCGAGTGAGGGAACTGTTTTGGACAGATTGCCACCTAGAATCCGTATCAGGAAAAAGGCATGCCTAGAATTGCCACACATAATAACATTCATTGATGACAGAGATAACACCGTTATGGCGCCACTCATGGCAAAATCTGCAAATTTCCCGGTGCTATATGATTTTGACTTGATGGAAGGCGGAGGGCATATTAAGGGACTTCAAGTAAGCGGTGCTGATGCCGATGCTGTCATGGCTTCGCTGGAAGCTTTGAAAGAGAAAAATGAGATGCTCATGGTAATCGGTGATGGCAATCATTCGCTCGCTGCTGCAAAAGTCTATTGGGATGAAATTAAAGTAAGCCTGAGTGATGCCGAGAGGGAAACTCACCCGGCACGGTGTGCTTTGGTTGAGCTAAACTGTGTTTATGATAATGCTATTGATTTTGAGGCGATTCATCGTGTAATTTTCGACGTCAATCCCGGAGATATCCTAAAGGAACTCGAAAAAGCGATGACAGCAGGAGACGGTTATAAGATTCGGTGGGTTTTCGAGGGGCAAAGCGGTGAAATTTCGGTTGCAGCGGATTGTATCGGTGATATGCTTTCGGAGCTCCAAGAGTTTTTGGATAAATATGCACAAAGCAAAGGCGCTCGTGTAGACTACATTCACGGAGAAGATTCTGTGCTTAAGCTTTCTGAGGGCGAGCGCTCGATAGGGCTTATACTGCCGTCTATGGATAAGGCAGAGCTTTTTGCCACTGTGGAAGCTAGGGGAGTATTTCCTAAAAAGAGTTTTTCTGTCGGGCATGCACGAGATAAGCGGTATTATTTGGAATGCAGAAAGATTGTAGATTAGAGGTTGTGCATTTTATAGGGTTCGAATCCCCTCACCCTAGGGTGTGGCACCCTTGGCGCACTGTTTGTAGGACTTGGGGATAGCTGTTATTATATATCAAAAAGGATAATCTATGAAAAATTACGGATGGCATAAATTCATGTTTGCCTTTTGCTGCGTGGTTGCTGGACCTATAATAAGGTATAAAATGAAATACAAGTGCAAGAAATACAAGTTGCCGGATAAGCCTTGCCTGATATTGGCAAACCATGTCACAGACCTTGATCCGGCTTTACTTGGCATGGCATTTTCCAAGCATTTTTATTTCTTGGCGAGTGAACATGCGTTTAGAGCGGGTTTTGGGTCTAAGGTTTTGAAATTTATGTTTGATCCGATTCCGTTTAACAAAGCCAAAACAGATATATCAGCGATCAAAGAGATGATAAAGCGACTTAAGAGCGGTGCGAGTATGTGCCTGTTTCCCGAGGGGGACAAGTCTTTTACAGGGGAGACGGCACTGTCAACACTTTCGGTAACGAAGCTTGCAAAGACGAGCGGGGCAGATATCATAACTTTTCGCATTGAAGGGGGTTATTTTACTTCGCCTCGATGGTCAGCCACCATGCGAAAAGGGAAGATGTTCGGGAGTGTGGTGAGAAGATTTACATCAGAAGACCTTGCAAATATGACTGACGAGCAGGTGCTAGAGGAAATAAGCAAGGATATATATGAAGATGCGTATGTGAGGCAAGATGAAAATCCTGTACGATACCGTGGGGAAAATTTAGCAGAAAATATCGAAACAGCACTTTATCTCTGCCCTCAGTGCGAGGGAATCGGAACATTAAAGTCAAAAGGGGATAGCTTTTGGTGCAATTGTGGGCTTAAGGGAATATATACCGAGACGGGATATCTTGAGGGAGAAAATCTACCGTTTTCCAAGACTACAGATTGGGGAAAATGGCAAAGTGAAAATCTTGCCCGAGTTATAGCGAAAATTAAAGACGGACCTATTTGCTCAGATAAAAAGCAACAAATGTACGAAGTGCATCATGCCAAGTACAAAGTGCCCGCAGGTGAGGGGAGCATCTCAATTGACAGCGAAACTTTGAGCTGTTGTGGCAAGGTATTTCCACTGGAAAATATTATGAAAATTGCTATAGTTGGGCAGATGACATTGTTATTTGCGGAAAAGCATGGAGCGATGTATGAGGTAAGGAGCAGTGTGAGCCGTAGCGCACTTAAGTACAGGGAGATATTTAAAGTATTGACCGAACGCTAATGATGTAGTATAAATAGCATACTCTGCGCACTTAACGCACTTCATTTGAGAGGAAACAAAAACAATGGTAACCGGTATGCAATTTTGGGACATAGAGGTTTGGACATTTATAATCGAGTTTTCGGTTTTATTGGGGGGCATGTTGTTTGCCAACATGTTGCGCCGAAAGATAAGGTTCTTGCGGAACTCACTTATACCTAGCTCAGTTGTCGGTGGCTTTTTAGTCCTGGGGGTCAGTGCGACTCTCGGGAGATTTGACGTGCAAGTTTTCCAAGTATTTACGCTTGAAATACTGACGTACCACGGCTTGGGGCTTGCCTTTGTTGCCCTTGCTCTTAAGACTGAGGAGCGAATAAAGAACAGAAAGGCCAACAGAGATGTCTTTAATACAGGCATAACTGTTGTTTCCACCTATTTGATACATGGTGTAGTCGGTCTTGGCATAACGCTCGGACTTTCGTATGTATTAGGCAATTGGGCAGCGGGCGGTATGCTTCTTCCAATGGGATTTGGTCAAGGACCGGGTCAGGCATATAACTGGGGTAATATATATCAAACTGCGACGGATTACCCGCCATTTTACGGCGGAATCAGCTTCGGATTGGGTATTGCTGCGATGGGATTTATAGCATCGGGAATCGGCGGTGTTATTTATCTAAACATCATGAAGGCTAGGGGCAAGATCAGAGTACACGAAATTGACCCTGAAAGTGCGCATGAAGAAGATACTGTCGAGCTTATCACACGAAAAGATGAGATTGGCATGACAGAATCGCTTGATAAAATGACAGTGCAAATTGGTCTGGTCTTTATGACATATATTGCGGCATTTATTCTTATGTTTACGGTTTCAATCGGGCTAAACCATATGGGGGGCATGGCTTCGGGAACGGTAATGCCTATAATATGGGGATTTAACTTCCTTATAGGTACTTTGTGTGCGATAATGCTTAAGATCATCTTGGGATATTGTCGGAAAAAGAAAATCGTAAATCGAGAATATCGGAATAATTTCATGCTAAATCGCATAGCGGGGTTCATGTTCGATCTTATGGTTGTGGCATCGATAGCTGCGATAGACCTGTCTGCATTTAGGGAGCAGTCTTTCTGGATTCCGCTCTTGCTACTGTGCATCGGTGGTGCAGTTTCGACATACTTCTTTATCAAGGTTGTTTCGAGGAAGATTTTCCCGGAATACAAAGACGAATCTTTTCTCGCTCTGTATGGTATGCTGACGGGAACTGTGAGCACAGGTATTATTCTGCTGCGTGAAGTTGATCCTACTTTCCAAACTCCTGCTGCGAAGAATCTCGTATATCAGCAGCTTTGGGCGATAGTTTTCGGATTCCCGATGCTTCTGCTGATGGGTATGGCACCGAGGACTATCGGGCTTACGTGGCTGTCTTGGATTGCAATGATAATCCTACTTGCTGCTATGGTTATACTCTTGTTCCGCAGTTATATCTTCAAGCGTAAGAAATCGTAGATATTTCAAACGCCGAAAATCCCCTCGGGGAGGGGTGCCGACAGGGCGGGGTAGTGAGTTGCTTAAGTTGTTGACAATTGAATTTAAAAAATCCGGGGGTGTTGCACGATTTTCGGCAACACCCCCGGACATTCTTTGTCGCTGATATTACCCGCGAACTCTTACGATAGTCGGATTTGACGTTACTCTGCCCGCTGTGACTGTGAGATTGGCTGTTCCCCGACCTGTAGCTGATATGGTGGCTTCGGTTCCTTCTGCATTTGGTAGAATAACAAAAACATCTTCATTAGAGGATTCCCAAATAATTTCCGCATCTGATCCTATGGGCTCTACTCGAACAGTGAAGGTCATTCTATCACCAACATTTGCTGTAAAGTCACCAATTCGTCGGTTGTGATGAAGAATTGTTACAGATTGCACTTGCGATTGCGCCGCCTCAAAGTGCAGGGATATTTCATAAGAATCACCGGTTTGAGGTGTCGGTGAAATAAAATGCAATATCCGCTCCGGAGGAACTCCACGTCGTGTCAGTGCAGAAGACACATCCGAGACAATTCTCCAACGAAGATTGGAATCAACCTGCGGCACTTCAATCATTATCACATTGTCAGGAGTGTTTTTCGGAGATGCCAAGAATTCATCTAAAAAGGGTGAGTATTCATTTCGCAACATGCCCAGTGTTGCAGGTGTTAAGTAAAATGTGAACCTACTTTCACTTGAAGCAAAAGAAAAATAATCTTCAAATTCACTTATCCCCATAAAAAAGGCATTGCGCAAGTTCAAATTCTGCAAATCTCTAATGCCTACGAGCTCTCCCACAACAGTAATTGTATCTCCCAAGTTAATTCCCGCAATCGTTTCAACATCCAAAGGTATTCGTATAGAATGTGATGGATGATGCATAAAGCGGGCAACAATGTGGCTGAGTGTTATTTGGGAAACAAATATATATGATAGAATAAAAACATTTCCTTCGTATTCCCAAAAAGCCCGGTCAGGGTTTGAGGAAACAGCACGACGTAAAGCCTCTAAGTCGAATTCTTGCGCTACGGCAAGCATCTCGTCTTTGCTCATAACGGTACTTTCTATTATAAAGGCACTATCAAGCATGCTATATTGAGGTCTTGCTCCTACAGTTGTAAGTTTGCCGACAACACTAACAGTATCATACCGATTGACCTGTGCGGTTGACCCTGAGGCAAGATTTACTCTCAGTTCGGGAGATGTTGCATCAAGACCGGTTGCAATAAGAAAATGATCGTGGCGTACTTCCGAAACACGAACGTTATTTAGTGTGTAAACATTTCCTTCATATGTCATCAATGCTCTGGCGGGATTCTCCCTGACATCTCTTAAAAAAACATAAAGGTCCAATGTTTGCGCCATCTCTAACAAGTATTCTTTTGTCATATCTGAATCTTCTGAGCCGGATTCATTTAGTACGCTTGCAGGTCGTTCGGTTATAGCGGGTATAGACTCACTTAAATCCAAATTTTCGATGTTGCTGATATCTTGAACAATGCGTGTCAGCTCTTCGGTGAGATTTCCGCAAGCCGACAAAGTCAGCACTAATGCCGCCAACAAAATAATTGAGATTAATCTTTTCATTTTGCAATCCCTCTATAATTAAACTTCATAATTATGCCATACATTCTGTACATCGTCGTTATCTTCCATCATCTCAAGCATTTTGTCCATGTTCTTAATATCATCGGGGGAGGTGAGGGTGATGTAGTTCTGCGGAATCATTTCGATTTGGGCCGAAAGGAATGCATACCCGGCAGAGTCAAGAGCGTCGTTAACGGCATTAAAATCGTCAGGCGAAGTATATACCTCGTAAAATCCGTCGCCGGTCTCGACATCATCAGCCCCCGCTTCAAGCGCATCATTTATAAGTGTGTCCTCATCAATCGACTTTTCCTCGTCGTCAATGATGATGGCACCTTTTCTGTCAAAGGACCAAGAAACGCAACCGCTTGTTCCCATGTTGCCGCCATATTTGTCGAAATAGTGGCGCATGTCAGCCGCTGTTCTCTTGCGGTTGTCAGTCATTGTCTCAACGATGACTGCGACACCGGATGGACCATAGCCCTCATAAACAATGCTTTCATAGTTATCGCTACCGCCTGAACCGGCGGCTTTTTCAATTGTCCTTTTGATATTGTCATTGGGCATATTAGCCGCTTTAGCCTTGGCAATTACGGTTGCGAGCCTTGAGTTATTCATAGGATCACCGCCGCCGCCTTCTTTTACTGCGACGGTCATCTCTCTTGCTATCTTTGTAAAGATCTTAGCTCTCTTTGCATCTTGTGCACCTTTTGCTCTTTTAATATTGTTCCACTTAGAATGTCCAGCCATGTATACAATCATTCCTTTCCTGATATTCCGTGTGGATATTCTAACATAGATTTTAAAGACTCGCAACAAAATGAGAACCTCTTTTTAGAGGCAGCATATTACAGTTTGTAATATGCTGATTTGGTATTGCATAAAGATAATGCATATTCGAAATTGAGTATGCATTTTTCGGAAAAAGATGCACGAGAAAATACAAAAACACAACAACTACCACAAAATATATACAATCATCTTGTAGAGATTGACAAAATTGCATCATATAATAAGTTGACATAAATGAAACGTGCAAACCTTAGTACAAAAAGTTGTTAACATTATCAACAGAGTTATCCACACTCGTGTGACCTTACTGTCAGAAGGGGAGTGGGAGAGATTACCAAAAAATACCACTGTCGTCTAGTGTATATTTCAATTTTTGGGCAAATAATATTATAGTTGACATAATAGAGGTATGAATATTTTTGCGCATGATATTCATGCTTGACATTCTATGAAGAAGGTGTTTTGCATCACAGGCTATAGATTATGCATAACAATGTGATTGTATTCAAAGAATTTTGTCAACAAAAGCTGATTTGTGACAATTTTTCGAGAATTGCTTGACAATTTGCTGACGTTATGGTATCGTTAACGGAAGTTAACGATAGTAAACAAAAAAGAACGATAAGGAACGAATGTGATCGAGCATGAATGAACTTGAAAGACTACGGCAGATTCATCGCTCGCTTACCGATGTGATAGCACAAATGGAAGCAGAGCAACGTGAATCACCAAGCATGATGGCAAAGACCATTAAGCTTGGCGATGCTAGAAGTATGGCTATCTTAGCAGCAATAGACAGTGCAGGCGGCACGGTTTCCGGTGCTGAATTTGAGACTATCCTAACAAGGTTCGGCAGGACTCTCAGAGGAGCAGGAGGCTTCTTTGGTGGTGCCGGGGCAAGTGTAAGGAAAGAAGATGGGAAACTCTGCATAACAACTGCCGGAACAGCTACACTTGAGAAGTGGAAGCTAAGATATGGCAGTAAGTGGCAAGAGGAACTCATGACCCCGGAAGCTCTTAGCGATAGGGCATATCCGGATAATTCCAGAATTACGTTTAAAATTTAGATTATTGACACTTCGGACGATATAATCTTTACCCCTAGCTTGATTATTTAGGTGGTGCTTAGAGTGATAAAACTATGGAGCAACTCGGGAAAAAGAATAGAAGAAATTAGAGTGATAAAACTATGGAGCAACTCAGGAAAAAGAGTAGAAGAAAGCAGATTTACTTCCACCGGCAGATTAAAGAAGAACGCAAAAAGAGCTGACCCGGTGCAAAGAAAAGCACCAAGCCAAGAGTTTTGGGATGAGCCTGTTCCAAGCAATATTATTGACTACGAAGCACTGCTTGAGATGTATAACGAGCACCACAATGTACAATATGAGGCAGTAGCGGCTGTTGGCGACGAGACGAGTGAGTACCAGTACGCTAAGAAGCAGAAAAATCTAAAATTTCTGTCATTATAGTCAATGTGAATAAAATAAATACTTTGGATTTTCAAAATAGAATCAACTTGGATATTGTATTTCTGTAGCACAACATGTATAATGACCTGATATTTTTTTGAGAATCTAAATGAAATGAGATTATGTGCCGTGATGACATTATTATCGCTCTTACCTATCCTCGCACTTCTTGTATTGTTGATCTTTGTGAAATTGAGTGTGCCGAAAGCCGGGGCTGTCTCTCTTGCAGCAGCACTTGTGATTGCGCTTGTGTTCTTTGGACTTAGCGCATTCGGGCTCGTAGTTGCGGTAGGAAAGGCGCTATCGCTTGCGTTGTTTGTGTCGCTTATTGTATGGGCGGCACTTTTGTTATACCACTTGGTAGACGGATTTAAGGCAATTGATGTCATTAATAAGAACTTTGTACGCCTTGTCGAGGACAAATTTGTCGGGTTCTTACTTCTTGCATGGCTCTTTACCGGAGTGTTCCAAGGGATAGCAGGATTTGGCGTTCCTGTGGTAATAGTTGCGCCGATCTTGATTGCGCTTGGATTTGATAAAGTAAAGTCACTTGCGGCGGCACTTCTGGGGCATTCTTGGGCAGTGACGTTCGGCTCGATGGGTGCGGCATTTTTTATCATGCAGATGCTCACAGGAGTTCCTTACGAGGATCTGGGACTTCCCATGTGGATCTTTAACACGATAATAATATTTGGAACAGGTATCGGTATATGCTGGCTCTATGATGGGCTTAAAGGCATAAAGAAAGGTATATCTTACGTTATACCTGTTTCTGTCATAATGTCAGTCACTCAGTTTGTTATCATTATATTGGGTCTATATTCTCTTGCTTCTCTCTTGACTGCGGTGGTGGGTCTTGCTTCGATGCTTGTGCTCTACAAGCTTCGCACTAAGTCAAAGTCTACGGGCGGATTGTATTCGGCAGAGCTTACATTATTCCAGTCGGTGCTTCCTTATGCGATTATTCTGCTGCTGGCTATATTGTTCCAATTTCTACCGGATGTACTCAGGGATATTTCAGTATCATTTACATTCCCCGGAACAGAGACGTCGCTCGGACACATCGTTCCGCCGGAGACAGGGTACGCACGCATTCGTTTGTTCGGACATCCGGCGATACTTCTGCTCATAGCGGCTGTTGTTGCAATTACGGTGTACAAAAAAGCGGGGGCGTGGAATCCTGAGGTATTTAAGGATGCACTAAAGAAGACCGCTAAGAAGGGAATACCTGCAACTCTGGCACTTTTGGCTCTCGGAAGCATGTCACTTATTATGAAAGACTCCGGTATGACCGATCGGCTGTCGCAAGATGTTGCGGACCTTACGGGGCGCTTTTATCCGTTTGTTGCGCCGTTTTTCGGAGTGCTGGGCAGCTTCCTCACAGGCAACAATACAAACTCAAATATCCTATTCGGTAGTTTCCAATATGCGATTGCACAAAGGCTCGATGTAAGCGGAGCTGTGATGGCTGCTGTTCAGTCAATTTCGGGCTCAATCGGCGTATCCATTGGACCGACATTGGTGCTCATGGGTGCTCTTGCTTCAAAGCTTGAAGGGCAGGAATCGCAGATTTACAGAAAGCTCATAGGGATAGTGCTTATTGTTGCTCTTGTAATGGGAATCGTGAATTTCTTAATACTAGAGTTTGGGTTATTTTCGATGGTTTAAATAACGGTACTTACAAAAGACGGGACGCCCGGGTGTGCGTCCCCTACAAAATTTGGTTTGCCAAATAATAATACCGCAACATGTAGGGGCTGCACACCGGGCAGCCCGTTTTTTCATTTTGATACAGCCTCGTTTGCTATTTTAATATGCGCTGATAAATGAGTCTTCGGTTACAATGATGTGGTCGTCAAGCCTGATGCCCAATAGCTCTCCTGATAAGCGTATTCGCTTTGTTACTTCCCGGTCTTGCGCACTGATGTCAAGTATGCCACTTGGGTGGTTATGACCAATGATTATAGATGCGGCACAGTCTTCAATAGCAGGTGAGAACACCTCTCGAGGGTGAACCAGCGATGCCATCATAGTTCCGATGGAAATTGTCCGGCAATTAATGAGTCTTCTTGCACCATCGAGCGAGAGCATAACGAAATGCTCTTGCTTCTTATGGCGAATGAACTCAAGTTGCTGTGCGGCTTTTTCGGGTGAGTCTATGAGCGGAGCAGTTTGTTTTGTAAATTTTCTGCGCCAAAACTCAAGTGCAGCAAAGATGGTAGTTGCCTTGGCAGGTCCAATGCCTTTAATCGCTCTTATATCATCGATGGTCATATTGTCAGCGCCGATTTTGTTAATTGCGGAATTGAGTTTCTTGGCGATTTGCTTAAAGTCGTTATCCTTTCCGCCACTGCCAATGACGGCTTGAAGAAGCTCAATGTCTGTAAGGGCTGTTGCGCCTTTTTTGTTTAGTTTTTCTCTTGGTAGGTCTTGCTGTAGAGTCATGATTTTTCCTCCGGGAATATAAACAAACATGTGTTTTTTATGTGATTAGTGTATCAAATAACGGAGAAATTTCAATATGAATTTGAGTGTAGAAAAAGGGCTGGAAAATGTAGAAAATTTCAACATTTGTACCGTGAACAGTAGCATGTGCAAACATCGTTTGCTTGAAAAAACTCGTTTAGTGTGGTAAAATTTATGTCATATTTTGGACGATAAAGCGATTGTAAAAATCGAGGGTGGGAGAGGATGGACATTATGGAAAATAAATTTGCTCTTGTAGCAATTATATTTTCATTGTTGATTATAATGGGTCTTTCAGGGTGCGCAGGGGACTCGTACAATCCTGCGGTGGCAGAGGCGCCTGATATAAACGAAGACATATCAGACATAGAAGAACCGCCAAGTATAGAGCAATCACAAAGCATGGAAGAACTGTTAGGTGAAGAAGACCTGCCGTGGAGAATTGCGATAATAACAAATCCTCGTGATGGAGCTGATGATGGAGCGTATCTCAGTGCTCGGGATTTGGTTGCAAAGTTTGGAGAAGATAGAGTCATGCACAGGACTTCGTATTTGACGTTTGGATGGTTTGACTGGAGTCCGATAGTTAATGAAATTGCCGAAGATTTGGAAATAGGTGCGGTGATCATCAGCTCATTTGATTTCTTTCTTGATCGTGAACGACCACAAAGCTCACCTATTGATGAGCTACTTAGAATGCGTGATGATATTTTCGTCGTATACACCGGACCTGTATCTTATCCGCTATGCCCTGCAAGTGTCACGGAAAGAGCGGATTTAGTAATTAATACAAATTATTATGGAGTGGTCTGGCGGTAATAAAATTAAAAATAGTTGCTAGTCTCAGTATATCTAAAAAACACAGGTTGGTTACAGCCAAGGCACGTCTACTGCCTAGAAAAGTTGTAACAGCTCTAAGCGTGGTGTGCTGGCAACTGTAACCATTGCGAGTTTTTAAGATACACTGCGACTAGCACCAAAAAGCTCACAAGAATATAAATATTATGATGGAGGGTTATTCAATGGGAGATCGTCTCGAAGGAAAGGTTGCTATAATCACAGGCGCCGGCAGAGGAATCGGTGCTGCAATAGCTAAGCGTTTCGCCGCAGAGGGAGCGAAGATTGTTATTTGTGATCTGCTTAAGGAAGGTCTAGAGGAAACTGCCTCTGCGTGCCCGGAAGGTAGCGCACTTCCGTTTCCGTCCGATGTGAGGAAAATCGAAGATGCTCAAGCAATGGTGGATGCGGCACTGAAATTTGGCGGGAAGATTGATATTTTGGTAAATGATGCCGGGATTACACGCCACGGCGCAGTCGCTGAGGCAAAGCTCGACGAATGGATGGACGTTATAGAGACGAATCTGTTTGGTCCGTTCTACATCATGCGAGCTGTGATCCCACACATGATAGATGCGGGTGGAGGCTCAATAGTCAGCATATCGTCGCTGGCGGGTATCCGCCGTGTGCCGGAAGCATCAGCATACAGCACATCGAAGTCGGGACTTATCGGGCTGGCGCAATCTGTTGCATTTGACTATGGAAAGCATAACATACGCAGCAATATTATCTGCCCCGGCTTAACACACACCAATAATGTGGATCTTATGGCAGAGAACATGGGCAAGGCACGAGGGGTGTCTAAAGAAACGGTGCTTGAGAACATGGTGCGGTATTCACCCATACGTCGCCTTGTTCCGACGGATGAGATTGCCCATGCTGCTGTGTATTTTGCGAGTGATGAGTCAACCACAGTGACAGGAGCTGTGCTATCGGTTGATTCGGGTACTGCTATTGTTGATGCAAGCATAGCAGGTTTTGATCCACATGAACGTCTGCGGTAATGACGGAGGTGTTTCATGACGTTTTCGGAGTATTGGGGTCTTCGTAGTTTTTTGAGTTTTGGTCAAATTTTTACACTAATGCCATCTCATGCTGTGTATATGATTTTTTGCATTTTAATTCTCTCGCCTGTGTGTTGTGTAAAAGTATATAAGCTCATTGTACGAAGAAATAAGTCTAGAAAATTCGTGCTGTTGATTCCTGTTGTGTCAGTTTGCATGGCTTTCGTAGTGGCATATGCCTTTGCAATAGCAATGTTGTTTTTTCTAGGTCCTTTGGTTGTTGTTAGTGTTTCCGCATTTGCATGGTCTCTCATTTTTTGGCTTCCATTTTTCTTTCCCTTGTTAATTATAGCCTCTTTGCTATTAACAGCGTTGGCGTATGTGATTTTAAGGCGCAGGTCGGCATCTCTGAGCGAGAATGAAATATCATAATTGATTAACTTTGTGAGGGGGATTTACATGGTGTGGTTTGCTTTAATAGGAGCATTGGCTGTAATCTTTTTAGCAGTTATTAACTGGAAGGACTCCACCACTCGCCGTGCGAAATTTCTAACTAAGCTGGTATTTGGTCTTTGGAATCTTTTTGTAGTTTTGGCTGTGCAGTCAGTAATAACCTTCTTTCAGCCTTTTGAGCCAAACGTGCGCAACATGTTTATAGTGTTTTTTCTGCTGGTACTGATGCACTGTTTAGCTGCGATAGCGACGATATATATTCCTTACTGGAAAAACAAATCAAATGAAGAAGTTATGCGAAGAGCCATAAATTACTCAATCTTTTATTGTATACTGCTCGCAGTTGCGTTGGCTTTTCATATCTATATAGTTGTTGCACATCAGCTAGTAATCGAGCTACCATAGTGATTAACTTTGTGAGGGGGATTATGAAGTTACGAGTATGCTTTGTCGCACTTTTGGGCGGATTGATGATATTCACATTGACAGCTTGCAATAGAGATCGCAACGGCGAAACTCCGAATTGCGGTGACGACCATCCTATGCGTGATTGGGTGACATCTCCTGAATGGGCATTTGAGTTCCCTAACGACTCGTTTCCCCCGGAAATCTCCTTTGTTACTGAGTATGCGGTCTATTCCCCCGATACGGAAAGCATAACGGCTATCTTGACAAACGT